>Ga0209400_1000028_pt1 | contig 133666 bp, 121 predicted proteins | sample M_130807_EF_Meta_FD_187313 | JGI IMG/M metagenome (GOLD analysis project Ga0209400, IMG submission 187313) | Freshwater microbial communities from Lake Montjoie, Canada to study carbon cycling - M_130807_EF_MetaG (SPAdes) (version 2) | ecosystem: Environmental > Aquatic > Freshwater > Lake...
CATCTCGGGATCAACGTCTGTTTTGGATGGGTTCATAATATCTTATAAAAAATAATAATATAATATGAAAATGTATTTATGTGCGTTTTATTTCAATTTTATCTAGTTCGGCGCATTCATTTCTCCGGGGATAAACACGAAATCAGGGCATCCTCGTACCCTTTCATGAACCGCGTGGGTTCCATGGACCGCGCAAATCCCGCGTGGATGGTTTTCTTGTAATTGTCAATGAGGTACGGGTTTTTAACTAAACGTTTCACAATCTCCACGTAGTGGTCTCCGTCGGTGGCGATCAACTCGGGAAACCCCGCGCGAGTTAAGATGGAACTCGACACGTTGTGCGCATGGTAGTCTTTGTGGTACATCGTGACCACCGGTATGCTGTTGTACAAGGAGTAACACGTGGTGGTGGTCCCCGAGTAGGGAAAGGTGTCCAACACGAGGTCCACCTTTTCAAACAGTTTGTTGTAACCTTCGTCGGAAAGTATCGGAGACAGTATCAACCTGTTTCGGCTGACTTTGAGTTTTTTCATGTAATATTCCATACGTTCTTCGGTGTTGTCCCCGTGGGAACTGAGCTGAATGTACAGTTGGACGTTGTCGCACGCGTGCAGGATACGACGCCACACTTCCAAGCAGGGAGGCGTGTTTTTTGCCTCGCGGTTGATGGCACCCAACACGATGGTATCTTCGGAATTCCCCATAGGGGTCGCACGTGGTTGGGAGGGTGTTTCCTGAAACATGGGTTTGAAAAGCAAAAACCCGTCAGGCAAGTACACCAGTTTTTCAGAGTAGATTTGTTTGGATTCGGGGTGGTCCGCAATGGCGTCCGTGAGACGGTAGTGCATGGATTTCAGAGAGGTAGTGTTGGGGTAACCCAAATACGTGATTTGGACGGGTGCGGGGTGGTAGGTAAAAATAGTTAATCGATTTCCCTCTGTTTTACCGTTCAGATCAATTAAAATGTCGATGTTTTCGTTGTAAATGGCCCGCGCCGCATCTTCGTCGCTCATATGCTCAATATCCACAATTTTAAATTTTGATTGTCTACAACCTGGAAGTAACATATGTTTCTTGGTATTGACATTTGAAAAAAGAACAATGTCAAATCGGGTGCGGTCGTGACACTGAAGAATCGGACAAATAAAATTAGCCACCGCATGAAAAGAAAAATCGCTGGATACGTAGCCCACGCGAATTTTTGTAGGAGGGCGATAGATACCGCGTGATGTCAAAGAAAATATTGGTCGTACAGGACAAATATCGTTCAAGGTTGAGCTTAAATTGAATCGCTCGATATGGTTATAGTAGGTATAGTCCAATATTGTACTATGGTGTATTATACATAAAAACATGTTACGTCTACACCAATCTACATATTCTGAAGTTTTTGGGCCATATCTGTACATATTCATACCTTCCTGGAGTACTTTTATTTTTTTTTCATTGACATTCACTGCGGATTCTATTTCTCCCAACGCGAGAAATATATTCGCACATTTGCTATAAATTAATAATCGGTAGTGTACTGCTAGTTCGTTTGTTCTACTTTCGAGTTCAAGAATACTTTGAACATAACGTAATTTCCCGTTCAAAATTTTATATTCAAACACAGTACCTAAATAGTGTATCATAAAATCGATGTCGCCGGTCAATTTCAATTCCTCAAACAATGTACCGTTTTTATTCAATTCCTCTGTATAAATCCCCATGTTGTTCTCAAACAGTAACATACATAGTCGTCGTGTATTATCAATGTGCATTGGGTTTTTATCGTAAGCGAATCGGTGCCACATGATTTCTTTTTCGACGGATATTCCTTTGGTCAAGCAACCCATACGGTAGTATAAATCGGCGTCATCCTGAAAAAAAAATAACATAAGTAACAGAATAGTTTCCTTGTCTTCTCTTGAATACGATCCATCCAGAATATGTAAAGCGTCGGTGTAAATATCCTTTTTAAATTGACTATGCCATTTTTGTTTAAAATTACTATTCCATTCTTGCGATTCACACGCTTTACGAAATTTTTTTTGAAAAACGGTGACAGCATCGCTCATTATAAGTATTTACCTGGTATGTGTTTTACACCACACCCCCTTGAGTATGTCAAACCCTTCCTTTCTATATTTTTTATCGAATTATTTTACGCCCCCGACCAACTCTAAGTATTGCCGAGTTCTACCTGACAAAAATTCACGTGTATCATACTATGCTCCCCGGGGATAAACACGAAATCAGGGCATCCTCGTACCCTTTCATGAAACGCGTGGGTTCCATGGACCGCGCAAATCCCGCGTGGATGGTTTTCTTGTAGTTGTCAATCAGGGACGGGTTTTTAACTAAACGTTTCACAATCTCCACGTAGTGGTCTCCGTCGGTGGCGATCAACTCGGGAAACCCCGCGCGAGTCAAAATGGAACTCGACACGTTGTGTGCGTGGTAATCTTTGTGGTACATCGTGACCACCGGTATACTGTTGTACAAGGAGTAACACGTGGTGGTGGTCCCCGAGTAGGGAAAGGTGTCCAACACGATGTCCACCTTTTCAAACAGTTTGTTGTAACCTTCGTCGGAAAGTATCGGAGACAGTATCAACCTGTTTCGGCTGACCTTGAGTTTTTTCATGTAATATTCCATGCGTTCTTCGGTGTTGTCCCCGTGAGAACTGAGTTTGATCAACAACTGGGTGTTGTCGCACGCGTGCAGGATACGACGCCACACTTCCAAGCAGGGACCGGTGTTTTTTGCCTCGCGGTTGATGGCGCCCAACACAATGGCACCTTCGGAATCGTCCACGGGTGTCGCACGTGGCACGGCCATTGGTCCTTGAAACATGGGTTTGAAAAGCAAAAAACCGTCGGGCAAGTACACCAGTTTTTCCGAGTAGATTTGTTTAGATTCGGGGTGGTCCGCAATGGCGTCCGTGAGACGGTACTGCATGGATTTCAGAGCGGTAGTGTTGGGGTAACCCAAATACGTGATTTGGACGGGTGCGGGGTGGTAGGTGAAAACGGGTAACCGGTTCCCGGCAGTATAACCATTCAAATCAATTAAAATGTCGATGTTTTCGTTGTAAATGGCCCATGCTGCCTCTTCGTCGATCATATGTTCAATATTCACTATCTTACACTTCATATCTTTGTAAGCAGAAAGTAACCGATGTTTCTTGGTATCTACATTTGAAAAAAGAACGACGTCAAATCGTGTACGGTCGTGATGTTGAAGAATCGGACAAATAAAATTAGCCACCGAATGAAAACAAAAATCGCTGGAAATATAACCCACCCGAATTTTGGTAGGAGGGCGGTAGATACCACGGGATGTCAACGGAAACCGAGGAGTATCGGGATAAACCTCGTTCACAGTTGAACTGAAGTTGAATTGGTCGGAGTGATTGTAGTAAGTGTAGTCCAACATGCCCGAATGATGCATGATACTTGTAAACAAGGTATGCTTACACCACGCCGAATTTTCGGGTGTTTTCATTCCATACTTAAGCAACTCCAATGTGTCGCGGTTGACATCCAACGCTTGGTCGATGCTACCCAAATCTAACAACATGTTTGAATATTTGTTATAAATACTCCACTTGTAGTGGAGAGGGACATTGGTTTTTTTGCGGAGTATTTCCAAAAGTTTTTCACAATAGCGTAATTTGCCGTTGATATATTTATGATCAATCGATACCCCCAAATAATGGATCATAAAATCAAAGTCGTTGGTCAGTTTCAATTCCTCGAACAATGTACCGTTTTTGTTCAATGTCTCCGTACAAATCCCCAGATTGTTCTCAAACAACAATATACACAGTCGCCGCGTGTTATTGAAGTGCTGCGGGTTCTTTTCGTAAGCGAATTGGTGCCACAAAATTTCTTTTTCTACCGGACCTCCTTTGGACAAGCACCCCATACGATAATACAGTTCCGCATCATCCGGAAAAAGATGTAGCATGCGTAATAAAACGGTTTCCTTGTCTTCTCTCGAATAAGACCCATCCAGGATACGCAAAGCATCGATGTAAATATCGTTTATTAGTTCTTTACACCGTTTGTGTGGTTCACAATAATCACAAAATCTTTTTTGAAAACTAGAAGTAATATCACTCATGGTGACAAGTATTTACCTGGTATATTTTTACACCACCCCCTTGAGTATGTCAAACCCTTCCTTTCTATATTTTTTATCAAATTATTTTACGGTCCAAGTACACAAACCGCCGCGGCGGAGGTTCACGCGCCGGTGTTCCACGCCGTGTCACATTCCACACAAATGTAAATGTACTTCAGGTTCGCATCGTCATATCTCATAAAAATCACCTCGGCCGGTTGGGTCGCTTCGGCGTGATTCGTCTTACACGTCGCATTCGGGCACCGGATATTGTAAATACGCGGGAGCGTCGGATCGTGTTTCGTATAGGGATTGATGATGTGGTTGAACTTTTGTTCCCCCTTTTTCAGCTTGGTGTCAATGACACAGACCCCTTCTTCGGTGATGGACTCATCCACATTGCCACAGATGCGGCAGTAATAAGTCAGTTTATTGGCATCATTGGCGTTGATACCAATATAATACATGTTGTCGCATTTTGCGCAAAATTTCATGGTTACTCACCGCGAGAGAGCGAAAATCAACCAATGTAGTAATATACTAAATAACTATATCTATTTTACCCGCAAATATAGATATAATTCAGTTCAATTTTTACCCCCCGTTTTGCGTTACCATCGTGGTCTCAGGACAACAAAATTGATATGAAAAATACCAGAAAAAATATTATCCCAATTATATAACCTAGCCTTGGGGCCCCATGGCTAACGTAAACAAAGTTAAAAACCACCACAACACGCAAACGATGACACCGTCTGTCAATGGCGACAAATCAAAATATAAGAATTATCAGGATTTTATACGGCAACATGCGGTAGACAAAGACGATAAAACCACGGCCATCACCAATACCCGCATTGGCAACCCGGGCGGAAAATATCACATTGCTACGGCAGAATATGACGAGTTCTTGTCCCTCTACTACCGTGACGTGGTATCGAAAGGTGTAAACGAGTTCTTGACCGAAAAACAGTTGGAACAGGGCGGACCTATTGTGGTGGACATTGACTTGCGGTACGCGTACGAGACAGATCAAAAACAGTACAAAAAAACGCACATTGACGAAATCATTCAGATTTATTTAGAAAAACTCAAGAAGATTTTCATCTTTCACGACAAGGTCTCCTTTCCCATTTACGTGTTTGAAAAACCGTCGGTCAACCGCATCGAAGACAAAAAGATTACCAAAGACGGCGTACACATTATCGTCGGGATTCAGGCCGACCGCATCACCCAAGTACTTTTGCGGAAATACATCGTCGAAGACATGCCGCAGTCGGAACTGTGGTCCAAGCTGCCGCTCATCAACGCCAACGGATGGGAGGACGTGTTTGACGAAGGAATCAGCAAGGGTCACACCAACTGGCAACTCTACGGGTCACAAAAACCCAACCACGAAATGTACCGCTTGACGCATTATTACGAAATCGAATACGATGCCGTCGACGGCGAAATGATTTGTACCGATTTGAACGTGAAAAAATTCGACATGGACCGCGATTTCAAGAAACTCTCGGTGCGTTACCGCGAACACACCTCGTTGATATTTACGGTGGAGTTTGACGAAATCCATCAAAACTACGAATCGGCCCACGGCGCCAACCACCGACGTGCCTTTGTACGGTCTGCTTCTAACCCCAGTCTGGCGCTCACTACCGGTTCCAGTCCCATCGCTATGAATGTGTTACAGATACGCAACAAGGAACAGCTCGATTTGGTGGTCCAACAAACCCTGGAACAAATGTCGTCCAACAAAGAATACGATTATGTCGAAACATTCGATTTCATGATGACCCTGCCACCCACCTATTACGAATCGGGATCTTACGACAAATGGATCCGGGTGGGTATGGCGTTGTGTAACACGAATCGCAAACTCTTTGTGTTTTGGGTAGCCATGAGCGCCAAGGCCAAAGATTTCCAGTATCACACGATCAGCGACATGTACGAGAAATGGATGGGATTTGAGACGGGTAATGAGACCGGCTTGACACGGCGTTCTATCATGTACTGGTCCCGCGCGGAAGCCCCGACCGAGTACGACAAGGTCTGTAAAAAGAGCGTGGACTTTTACATCGACCAAGTGTTTCAAATGTCGATTTTCAACGGAAAATCGGAAAAGGGCATGGGTTCGGGTGATGCGGACATTGCCTTTGTGTTGAAGCAAATGTATAAAAACGAATTTATTTGCGCCAGTGTGAAATACGACAAGTGGTTTCGGTTCGCTAAACATCGCTGGGTCGAAGACGAATGCGGTACGACTCTGCGTAAGCATATTTCGGAAGAATTGCGCGACCTCTTTCGTAAAAAATCGGACAACTACGTGCTTAGAAACTTGGCGCGGCAACAGGCCATGCCTCCGCAAAAAAAGGACGAGGAGGGCCGTCGGAGTCCCGAAGAAGAACGCACCAGCAAAATCATGGAAATCGTGTTGAAATTGTCGCAAACCAGTCACAAGGACCACATTTTGAAGGAGGCCCGTGAACTCTTTTACGACAATGAAATCAAGTTCCTGGACCTCCTGGACAGCGACCCCTATCTCATGTGTTTCAAGAACGGCGTGTGGGATTTCCGGGAAAAGGTGTTCCGGGCGGGACGTGCCGAGGACTACATTTCGAAATGTACCAACATTGAATACCGCAAGTTGGACCGGGTACGGGATGCCAAAATCATCTCAGAAATCGAAGATTTCATGGCGAAGCTCTTTCCCATTGAGCAACTGCGGAACTACATGTGGGAACATCTGGCGTCCTCGCTCATCGGGGCCAACCTCAACCAAACCTTCCACATGTACATTGGTGGGGGAGAAAACGGCAAATCGGTGTTGACCGATTTGATGTCGCGTATTTTTGGAGACTACAAATGTGATGCGCCCCTGTCGTTGATTACCCAAGCTCGGATGAAACAGGGACAAGCCTCGCCGGACATTGTCGCACTCAAAGGCATCCGTTACGCGGTCATGCAGGAACCGTCGAAGGGAGACCGCATCAACGACGGTGCGTTGAAGGAATTGACCAGCGGTACGGAACCCATTCGTGGACGTAACCTCTTCAGTGCGCCGATTGCGTTTGTACCGCAAATGAAATTGGTGGTATGTACCAACGAGTTTTTAGAAGTAAAAACGCGTGATCACGCGACTTGGCGCCGTTTTCGGGTGGTAGATTTCATGTCACTGTTTACGGATCATCCTGTCGACGGCGACCCCGAAAAACCGTATCAGTTCAAGATTGACCGCAAACTCAAAGAGCGGTTTCCCGTGTGGTCAGAGGTTTTCATGGCCATGTTGGTGGAAATTGTCCTCCGCACCGACGGACATGTTACCGATTGTCCCATGGTGATGGAATCTACCAACAAATACCGCGAGCGCGAGGATCACATCGCGGAATTCATTCGCGACCGTATCATCGTGGATCCCGACGGCAAGATTACCAAGACCGAGATCACCAGCGAATTCAATCTGTGGTTTCAAAGCAATTACGGTCGCGGCGCCCCTCCCGGAAAAGAGGTTCACGAGTACATGGACAAGCGGTTTGGCAAATTCAAAAGCGCGTTGGGCGCGTGGACCGGGGCCAAGATCCGGTACGAGCGAGATATGGGGTCCTTGTCCGACGAGTTTGAGGTGGACGATGTGGAGTTGACCGCGTAGATTTACAACGTGTAGAGGTTCATTACCCCCTGATACACCCCATCTTCAATATAATAAATAACAAACGGATACAACGCAAAACCGAAGACCAGGAGAACTTTGAAGTACCATCTTATTTTTTGCGTGCGATACACTAAAACAATTAGTATAATTAAAATACCGCAGTACACCAGGAAAAGGTAGTAATTTATATCTTTTAATGCGTTATATTTATTGTTGAGGTGCACACTCTGTGAACTGTCGGTAGAATACATTTCAGTTAAATTTTGAATATTGTTCTCCAACAGTTTGTTTTGGGCTTCGACCAGCTGATACATTTGTCCATAGTTGGTGGGTGGTGGCGTAGTCATTGTCGAAATAATAACCTTATATTATGAGAGGGTATTATTTTTGGGATAAATCTTTCCGCGACCCCAACGCCTCCGTCTAACGCGCGGGGGCGGGGGCGGCCGCCGGCGTCAACGCACATCCCGTCAAGGGTGACCAGGCAATCCCAGGTGCGCAACAATTTTGTCCAATACAGCCGTAGTAGGATCCGAATTCCGAAGTGTAGGCGGCGCTGACCCCGCTGGCGTTGGTACTCGCTCCGGGGCCCGGGGCTCCCACATTCAAAGGCGGGGGTACCAATACCTCGTTGTAGTTGACCGGATTACGTTGTTTCAATCCGGCGTAGAGAATATACAAATAAACTAAACAACCCGTGATAACAATAATATACAGAAGCGTGTAGATCGCCGATGGGATAATCGTGAGCCAGGTCGACAGGATCGAAAGTACATAACAGACAAACAACAGGAGAACCACCACCATCAACATACGCGTATATACCGCATAGCGCATTTGGTAATTTTGGTTGAGTTCAATCATACGTTGCTGACCCTGGATCGCCGTGTCAATGTTTTGTTTTTTTTCGAGTAGCCGGCTCTGCTCGGCTTCTAAAATAGAGTTGACCTCATTTTGTTTCAACAGGGTGGCGTCGGCGCCCACCTGAGAACCTTGCACATTATTGTATAATTGGTTCAATTGGCCATTTAAGTTGACGATGGCGCCGTTCTCCGATTGCCCGTTCAGTTGACTCACATAATTTTGTTGTAATTGTAAAAACGAACTTAAATCAAAATGGGGTGACGTCGATGGAGTCGTCATGGTATTGTATGTAAACACTAAACTATATACAATACAAAATATATTGTGTGTCACGAAGCGCGCCCCCCACCTCCTACCCCCCCCTCCCCCCTCTCCCGTTTTATTCTCTTGCTACGAATATGGCCAAAAGTAAACAAGTGGCAGCGGTGATCGACGCCAAGGTAAACATGGTGTTTTGTACCAACAGATTTTGTTGTAAATCCTTCAGCTGACCGTCTAAAATCGTCGTTTCCGGTTGCGGGTTTCGGTCATTGGCGTATATAGAGGGGATGAGAGACGCCCCGCCACTGTACTTATAAATAGGATTAGCTAAATTGTTGGACAGATCCGCGAAATTCTGTAAATCCTGTTGCGTCTTGTTGTACGTTTGGCTAATCGAATCTTGGGTAGTACTGAACTTATTGACCAGGGGAGTCAAGGTCTGAACGTTCTGTTGAAAACACGTTTGGTTGGCACATTGCGTGTCAAAACCCTCCTGTTTCGCCGCGGCTACCGTACTTTGACTCCCGTAGATGTTGTCAATCTTTGCCACATTGTTCTGGTACCAAGGCAGACCACAATAATACGTCAACTCGGGACGGTTTTGCATGGCCGTGTAATCCAGCGTAAATTCCGATACTTGGTCGGGAAAATATTCGTACTGTACTTTATAATTATACTTGCTATAATTTGGGCTCTGGTTACTTACGCAGCTATTCGCAATCGAATAATTCTTTTTTAATAAGGTTCCGCCCGTATAATTGGCGGGCCGGGTGGTCGAATACAGCGGTGTCGAATTGTTTTGGTTGTCGACGTAGCACGTCCCTCCCGCTCCCGACGCCGTATTCATTAAAAATGCGTGGTCACAGGTCGTGCTTGTCGCGCAACTGGTTTCACACTGTTGCTGGTTCTGATTCTGTATAATATTGTAATGTTGATTGTTGTAGCCGTCGGGCGTGATTAAATGTGCGGAGGGGATGGCGTTCATATTGGCATACGACAATACATTGGGACTGTTGTTGGGCAAATAATGTAAATCTTTAACTTTTAATTGGGTATTCATTTCTGCCAAGAATTTTTTGCCGACGATTCCTTGGGTCGTTATGCGATAAAAATAGTAAATTTGGTTTTGGTTATCCAGATTTTTCGGGGTAGTATAATTGATTACACGGTCGCCAGATTGGGCGGTACGGTAAGGTTGAATACAGTACATCACCGAAACTTGGTGGTTGGCAGTAATCAACACCTTGTATTTGGCATCCGCACTGATCAACGACGTCTGCCCCCCTTCCGTCAATGCGGTTCCGGCGGCGAGCCCCTTGGAACAATTTGTATTGTTTGCCCACGTACGGTTTGGAAGGGCCTGGGCCATTTGCCCATCTTCCGATGAAGATAAAATTGTCAAATATCCCACGGTGTTGCCCCCGTTAGATACGGCCAATTTCACATTATTGGAATCCGACGTGTCCAATATCAGTTTGTAGGGGCAAGGTTGCGACGGGTTGTTCCAGACGGGGGGCGTGTAGGTCATATTGATGGCGGCCGTGTAGGTTGTTCCAGAATACTGATACTTAATCATCAATTGGCCCGTCACAGTATCGATGTAAATTTGTTTATCGGTATATTTGGATTGGTCCGGGACGTAAGAATACTCGACGTCCAGGGTATTCGTGCCCGTGCTCTCCGGAACCGCCGGATTTCCAAAATTGGGACCATATTTGTTCGGATCAATATTAAGGCTGTTTTGGTTCACCAGCGCTTGGGTCTGACCCGTCACCGTTTTGGTTTGCGGAATATATTCGGTATTGTACACGGTTTGGGTGTAGGTTTGGCTTTTCGTATAGGGTTGTACATTCAACGTGGCGGGTTTATTGTTGAAAGTACTACCGGTGGCCAGCGACACGGTTTTAACTCCCCCCGGATAATCCTTTTTCTCGGTATATGTTCGGGTACTAGGTATAGTTTTCACATACGGCGCTTGACCATACACTGCGTTGGTGATTTTAAGCGGTACCCCCGGAGGCGCTGTAATCGCCGTGGTGGCCGTTTGGGCCTTGCTTACTGCACCCTTGACCACGTCATTGATGGGGGTCGACACTTTCCGCGAAATATACTGATATTTATCGTTTAATTTCAAGGTTCGCAGTTTTTTATACGTATCGGGGGAGGAAACCAAAAACCACGTTTTGTATTTGTCGGAATTGTCCGAAACCATCGCAAAATAGGTCAATTGTTTGTAGTAGGGTGTGGTCCCATCGGCCGATAAACACACGAAATACGTCTCCGTCGCCGTGTTGCCCGAAATAATTTGGCCAGTTTGCCCGGTACTTTGAGGGGGCGGTTTCACCGTCAAAAAAGTCAAACCCGACGAACCATTGTAACTTGAAGTGGTAATGATTTGAATACGAATGGGAACAATACTCTGCGCCGTCAATTGGATGGTGAACGAATTCGTCACCGGACGATCTCCGGTACTGCCGTCCAAGTTTTCATCATTACAAATATCCGCATTGGTATTCGTGTAATCATACACCGCATTGTCATTGGAAATCCACAGTTTGCTGTATAGTTTCCCCGACATGTAACTGGGAATCGTAAACTCCCACGCACCCGTCACATTCGGACAGAAATACCCGAACAGGTCGACCGCCGTCGACGCGCCGACCGAGACACTATTGAATTGATTGTTGATAGATCCCGCCATATTTTCCAAGAACAAATTGGTGTCACCCGAGGCGTAGGTGATATTATTCAGGACGCTGACATACAATCCGGGAACACGGTTCAATGTTCGTATACGGGTTTCTTCGTCGAATGCCGTCCCGTTGGCCACTTTCGCCGCATTCTGGAGGGAATTGTTCACGTCGTCCGACACGGTCCAGTATTGTTGAAGGTCCGCGTTCGGGGAGAAAACCGTGAGACCCATGCCGGGATTTTCGCGATTACACGGGGGTCCTACCGACACCAACCGGGGATTCATATCATTTCTGATTTCAATATATGCCAAATTCGTTTTATCAATACGCGTTTGAGTGTCCGTATAAGAATTCTGGATGTTCAATAACCCAGACATCTGTAATTAAAATAATGTAATATCAATAAATTATTATATTATAATGATATTTTTATCGTGTACATCTGCCTTATATTCGCGCGCCCTACATGTGAACAAACGTATAATATATCATGGCAGTTGCTAAAGTTGTCCAGAGAATAGTCACATAAATACTGGCATCTGTCTGTAATTTACTCGAACCGAAAACACTGTTTTGTATATCGTTCAGTTCCATCAACTTGGTGTCGAGTTCTTGGCGCATTTTTTGTATTTGCGCATGTTTTGGTACGAGTACGGAACTTGGATCACGGTTAGATAACTGGCTCTGAGGATTATTGGCATACTTTGGGTTCACTTGTCCACTGGGAGTGTAGTAGTCCGGTTGTTGTTTTAGTGACGGATCCGCCGGATCACTCGCGTAAATGTTTTTCGCATACAAAAGATTGTTGTAAGTCGTCAAACTTTGGTTTAAATCAATATAACTCGGTAACTGTTTGGCACTCGGAATGGTTTGAAACATGGTATTTTGCGCGGAACTGCTGGACGGAATCGTGGCGCCACCATTGGCGGCGATATAATTCATCTGAGGGGTTTGGTCCCCCGGTAAACTGTGTTGTTTATTAAACAGATAAATCTGGTAATTCGAATATTCTAAATTAAATGCGTTTAATTTCTTCAAAACCACTTCCTGTATGCGATAAATTTCGTCGTCGGTACAGATGGGAACCTGCGTCTTGTTGTTGGTAGACACGGGGGGCATTGAAACCGGATCCAGGTTGAAATTTCCGTTGGGTGCCAGTAGCGAATAATTGAGATCACTCGATTTCACGGTGGACATCGAACAAATAGGTCGATTGTTCGCGTCCAAAACGGGGGAATAATTGTTGGCCGACGCGACTGGTGTTGCCATAGATATGTTATTGTACAATATATGTATGGGTTATTTGTATTATTACTATAGTATAATAATACAATTTTTTACACTTGAATACTGTGCGGCGGTTCCTATGACCCCACCCCTCACCCCTCCCTTTAATTTGTGATATTAGCTTTCAAGTCTGATAAAATATTATCCGCGTCGGTCAATGTGTACTTATTTTTCGAAGTAACCAGTACCACCTCATACACTCGGTTTCCTTGTTTGCTAGTGTGATCGTAGCCAAATGACGAATAAATATACAGCCGTTTGTCGTTATAATTAAAATAGTTTTTCCCGTTTTCGTCGGCTTGCGGCGGTAGAGACACGTTTTGCGCAACAATATTGACGCTTCCACCGATCCTGTCGTAGACCGTATATGTTTGGTTACCGCTGTTGGGGTCGGAATTTCCGATGATGGTTATGCGGTGGGTGCCGGGGCTCAACGCATACTGACAGTCTGAAATATTGTTATTGGTATTGCCCGCAGTAGCGGTGCGAATATGTAAAGTGGTTGAGTTGGGGCAAAACCATACGGCTAAATAGCGGTGATCACTGCCGTCGGGGCGACCCGTCACCCCGATGATCTGGGTCCAATTACCCGACGTTTGACCGTTATAGTCGATGGTGAATGCCAGTATAGTGTTGCTACCGGGTCGAATATCTATGTTGGGTAGTTGATTCACCGTGGTGCCACCTTGGAGAGTTTCAATGTAGTAAATACCGGGGGTGTTGGGTTGACTGTCTATTGCTGTAAGAGGGGTATATATAGTCTTGGAATTTGCGAATATTTTATGCCTCCAAAATGGGAAAAAATGCCAAAACCCCTCTTGGTTGGACCGCACGAATTCGCCACTCGCTATACATATAATAATTATCAGAATAAGTGAAAAAATTATGTTCATCTTCGTGATGAATGCCATGATGCTATATTATTTGGATACAATATTTTTGTATGAATTAGGGGGCGGGGGAGAGAGTCAAAAATCGTACACGGGGGATTCACGTCTACATGTAAACATAGGCCGTGATACTCAACCCCAAAATACCTAAACATAAATTCGTCGTATGAATGATATTCATACTATACTGTGCGCGGGTATCATTAAAAACGACATCATTGGCGAGATACACAAACGATCCAGGCGGAGGTGGCGATGACGACGGTAGTGCCGATCTTCCGTTCAGTTGAATATATCGATTATAAAGGTCCCGATTTTTACACAGCATGTATTGGTAATTTTGTTGGGTGGCGTTTTTGTTCATTTTCGGAGCCGGTGGGGGGTTTTTGTACAATTGGACACAGTCTTGGTTAGTAACGTCCGTACCCCATTTTTTCCAAAAATAAAAATCGTCTGGATTGTATCCGATGGGATTGGGACGATTCACGCCAGTTTGGGGGTTACTTATGGTTAAATCTACGAGTTTGACCGACGTCATGGAGAATGTGTCTCTACTCAATATACAATTATACCACATTATTCTACCACCTCCCCACGGTTCCGAGGGGTAATCATGGTTATATACGGTAAATATAACCGGCAGTCAATGCTAAAAAAATACCCACACTCAGGTTAATAATTCGGATGATTTCATTGTTGTAGTTGGTTTTCGCATCCAAGTAGGTGGTAATTGCGGTATCGTGACTATCATTTTGAGTTTGGATTGTGTGGTTAAATTGTCGATTTTTACACAATTCGCGGTTATAACACTTGGAGCACGTGGTATTCGATGGGTTGGTGTAACACGTCGCCGCGCAATTTGCGTTGGTGGAGCGGTAGAGGGGATCGGACGGATCCCGGTGGGCATAATCTTTATTGGTATCACAGTCGGCCGGAATATTCGCAGATAAATCGTACAAAAAAGAGTTGGAGGTATATGGGTTTGTTTGGGTACGGTCGTAAGGCATGTAGTAATTTTTCGTACCGTTGGAGGGAATGGTCGACATATAGGATGATTTCGCACGTATTCCGATTGATTTTATACTGTTAATACCTCGGTTAATCAAATCGTTACTTTGATCCGTCAAATATTGCGCCGCGGCGGGTGTAGTAAAATATTGCGCTGCTTCGGGTGTCATAAAATAGTGCGCCGCGGCGGGTGTCGTAAAATATTGCGCTGCTTCGGGTGTCATAAAATAGTGCGCCGCGGCGGGTGTCGTAAAATACTGGGATGCGGCGGGCGTCGCAAAAAATATATCGGCCGGATTCAATGCCGGACTGCCCGTATGAAACAAATCGGGAGAAGTTGTGGGCGTCGGGGCATTTATCACATTTAAATTTAATCCCACGTTGTTCGGATTGGCGTAATCCATACCCTGATTGATAATGTTGGTCAAATCTTGCGAAGATGTGGAGATTGGGCCAGTTGTACTGTCTCGATTCAGTCCCCCGCTAACCTGATTCATGAGGTTGGTCAAATCTTGCGAAAATACTGGCATCGGAATGGTTGCCATTTATACCAACAAATAATTTATGTGTCAATCTCCCTATACACATATCCGATAATATTCTGTTTCTAAAGCCGTCATACTTTTCCGGGTAATTTTTACGACTTGTCCCGGCCGGAGAGAAAGTGCCAGCGCTTGCGGGTCAAACCGTCCGATTTCCGGGAATTGCTGAAGACTTTTGATGTTGTATTTTTCCATGACCTCCTGGGTCTGTTTCTCGGACAAGGTATCCATGATCGGGACCAACGAGTGTTCCAAGATATTAAACTGAAGCCGCTGAATGTTATGAATTACGATGAAAATACCGTCATGATTGAACAAATATTCCATCTTGGCCTGGATGGTGTCGTTGGGTTCATCTTCCGTAATAATAATCAGGGTGTCGGTTTTAGTCAAAATGTTTTCCACGTAAAAGAGATCTTCAATGATATTGTCCAAATTCTGAGGGCGTATTTGTTTGGCGGCCAAATAGTATTTTATGTATGTTTTTTGACCGTCCTTTTTGCGGGTTAACAACATGTCCAACTGATCATTGGAGAACATCGCATCAATCTCGTTAATACTAAAGTTGGCGTAATCTTCCGTATCATAACCTTGGTACGTATTCAGAATGTCCAGTATAATTTTACGGGAGTTGTATATTTTAAGGATTTTATTGTTGGAAGCCATTGGGGGTACTGTACTAATAATATATAAAGATTATGTATATATTATTGTTTTTTCTATTCAATTTTTATCCGTCATGTCGGCATCCTCTGTGGTCGAACTCCCCGCGTACCAATTGAATCCGGGTACGTTCCTATACAAGGGTGATACCCGCAAGTATTTGGATCAATTTGTTAAAGGCATCCCGGTCTCGTTTGATGCGGACCAGGGACCGGTATTTTTCGCATTTTCACCAGGAGTTGCCAAAACATACGGTGTCGCGCTCAAATTCGAGGTTCGTGAACCATTCTTCGTGATAGATATGGACAACATTCATGTTGTCCAGAACCTCTACAATATGGCGGAACCCTATATTCGGGCCATCATGAGAAAAAATTACGGGTATATCCCGGACACCACGGAGTTGGGTAATCGCGTTTCGGATCCCGAGGCGGACCGCATATTTTCACAATTTTTATGTGAGAAAAATTTACATGGGTATGCGTTGAAGCACGCACCTACCGACTTTCAGGGCACCTTTCACCCTGAAATCATGATTTGTGATACATCCAAATTGACATTCTTAGGCACCGTTGATGAGATTTCCTCTGAAGAACAGGGGAAAGACATCGAAACTTTACAAAGTGATCTTCTCGCCAAACAGGTTGCCAAAGATTTGAAGGAATCGCGCAAATCGCGTTCTAGACTTGGTCAGGGTCCGGATCTTGGTCCTGGTGCTGTTCCGGATCTTGGTCCTGGTCAGGGTCTTGGCCATGATACTGTGGCAAGAAGTTTATTCTAATTTTTTAATGGTAAACACTCCACTGTTTAATACCTCCGTAGAAGATTCTGTTGCGGCAGGTACCGGTTCATCGACGGATTTATTTGTATCACTGTCTGTAGTAATACGAATGTTCTCCAGGGGATCGCGAAGCATCGTCGGATCCACCGCCGCCAGTTCGGGTTCGCCGGTTTTCACTTCAATGCCCCCCTTGTTGTCGCCGGCCACCACATTAATCACCGGATTGAAATTGATGCGGGAAATCCCCGGGTCCTCGGGGAGAACCGTCAACGGTACCGGCATCTGCGTATTATAACCGGGTTGGTGGGGTGACCCCACCACCGAGCGTTCCGAAGAATCCGCCACCGGTACGACAGACATGGGCATGACCAGGTTCTCCGAAAATGGGTAAATTTCGCTGAATTCGCGGGTGTGACGTACCACCTTTATTTCCTGGGGTTCGTCCGGTTGGTCAGGATCCGCCATCTGCTGAATTGTGGCAAAATTGGGACTGGTTTCCAACACGGTCCAGGGTCGCACCGGCTGAGTGGTGTCTCCGCGGTACAACACCCAATCCCCCGGTTGGTGCTCGGGAAAAGCCTCATCCGTCGGTTCTTCTTCGGCCAACGTGATCGGTGCTTTGGGTGAACGGCGACCGCCCCGTTGTTCGTCCTCCTCCACCGGGTACCATTCCGGGCTGTCCTGGGGTGCGGCGGGAGAAACATCGGGTCGCGCGTTGGCCATGATTTGACGTATCTCCGGGTTCTCCACCGGTTCCTTCAATTTCGTTTGAATATATTGATTCATACGTTTGTCCAACTGGGTATCCTCCGACGTGCCCAGGAGGGTCTGAATGTTTTTGGAGAACATCATCCCCTCCAGTTGCGGCAAATTATCCTCGGTGATGATGCGCATTTGGATGTTGGCGCACTGTAATTCCTGTATTAATAATTTCATACTGTACGGGATGGAAATCACACTGAAGTTGCGACCAAATTTCGTGACATTTTCAATATTCATGTTTTTCCCGTCCAGAGAACCCACAAATTTGATGGGACCGTCAGCCATCGGACTCATGAACAAGTTTTTGTTGGGGTTGTAAATAGAAAGCATGCCGGTGTTGTTACATATCGCAATGTGGTACTTGTCCCCGCGTTCCATCATGGATTCCGTCAAAAAGTCGGTAATGCCGTGCGCAATGACCGAATCACGCTCCATTTCTCCGATACGTAACCCGCCGTCGTTGGCCCGTCCATGAACCGCCTGTTTTGTCAGCGCCGTACGTGGACCCAACGCGCGATAATTGATCTTGTCTTTCACCATGTGTTTGAGGCGCATGTAGTACGTGGGGCCGAAAAACACCTCCGCCTCGATTTGTTCGCCCGTCATGCCGTTGTATAGAATGTCGTTTCCGCTGGAATGGTAACCCATCTGCGTCAAGATTTCTCCAAACACGCCAATCTTCGACCCCTTGTTTAAAAAGGCCGTTCCGTCACCAAACCCGCCCACATTCACACACGCTTTGCCCATGACCGTTTCGACCATTTGTCCCACCGTCATGCGTGACGGGAATGCGTGCGGATTGATGATCATGTCGGGACGAATACCGTCCTTCGTAAAGGGCATGTCAATTTCCGGAATAATCAGACCCACCGTTCCCTTCTGTCCGGCCCGTCCGGCAAATTTGTCGCCCAAGTTGGGAACACGTTCTTCGCGAATCCGCACTTTGGCAATACGTTCGCCCTCTTCACCTTCGGTCATGAAGGTTTTATCCACCACTCCCACCTGTCCCTTTTTCGCGGTTTTGGACAGGTCGAGTTTACGCGCTTCCCCGGTCGCAGTAGAGGCCATTCCGATCAGTACCGTCTTATCATCTACGGCGGTCCCCTCTTTGATCATTCCGTGAGCGTCCAGATGGCTGTAATCGTAGCCCGGTTTGGTGCCGACCACCCCCGTCTCGGCCTCAATGTTGACGAATTTAATGTCGACCGTGGTATCAATATTTTTGGAACTTTCTTCGTGGGCTTGGTAGGTGGTATAATACGTCGTACGAAACAGCCCGCGTTTCAACGCCCCCTCGTTGATCAACACGGCATCTTCCACATTGTACCCGGTATAACACATGATGGCAACCAACGCATTGACTCCGTAGGGATTTTCTTCACGATTGATGTAGTCCAAGTACCGGGTTTTAACGATCGGAATCTGTCCGGCATTCAGTACCACCGCCGTTTTATCCATGCGCACCTGATAATTGGTATGATACAATGACACCGCCTGTTTACTCTGTCCACAAGAGAACGAATTACGCGTGGGGGGGTTGCTCTCCGGAAAAACGATCAAATTACACATGTTGCCAAAAATCAGCGATTCGTGAATTTCCAGGTGCGTGTATTTTTTCTTCGGGTTGTCCGCGTATTGATCCAAATTCAGACAAATCAGCGTGTTTTCGCTCTCACTGCAGTCCAAATAGTCAATGACCGCTTTCTTGGTCAAGAATCGCTCTATTTTGTTCGGATTCGTTTCCCCGCTGACGCCCTCGTATAATTCAGGGAGTTCATAAATGCGCGATGCGTAAGGGTTGAACTGCGCAGCCACGCGTTTTTCGTTGAATCCGGCGATGAGGTTCTCCCAACGCAAATCCGGGTCTTTACCGGCCAAAATTTGGCCGAATTCCTTGGTTTCAAACGACATGTGGCGGAATTCGTCGTCGCGGTAGAAAATCGGGCGGGACAGCCGTCCTGCGTCGGTGTACACATAAACCGTATTTTGTTTGATTTCAAACGTCACACTCATAAAAATGGGCAACAGCGCGTTGCGACGGAACAGTTTGATCTTTTTCACGCAGTCAAAGGGGTCCAAAATACATCCCGCCCAGTATCCGTTAATCATGACTTTCGTCATGCTTGCCAGTATTTTCGGAGAACATTCTTCCACGTATTTGAGGCTGATCTTCTCGCGCATCCACTGAATAAGAGGTTGCCGCATGTTTTGTCCACCTCGGGTTACATGCGTCAAAATGGCGAGTGATTTGTGTAAACCAATGTTGCCGCCGTCGGGAGTGTCGATGGGGTCCATGTATCCCCACTGCGAACAGTGTAGTTTACGGGGTTCGACCAGTTTTGCGCCGGCATCCATCGGTAAATTGGTTTTACGCAGGTGCGAGAGGTAGGTGTTAAACGACAGACGGTTTAGGTCCTGAACGATTCCTACCCGCTTCGTGTTGACCGTGGCGCCCCAGTTACCCTTGAACGCCTTTTTAAATCCGGCTTCGACCACCCGGGTTTTAAATACTTCTTCTTGAAACGTCTGAATCAACAGGGGCAAATCCTTTTCGTACAAAATTTTACTGTAAAGTAAACGTTCTTCGAATTTCACCTGTATGTGTTTCAGTTGGAGGTTGTAATACTCGCGAAACAGATCATAAATCAGCGACCCCACCAGTTCCAACCGCTTGTATTTGAAATTGTCACGGTCGGTCACGTTTTCTATCCCGGTGGCCGTCGACAACAGACGGAATACCATGTAGCCCAAATAATGCGCCTTTTCCGTGTAATTAACTTCGCCAATGTGAGGCAGAAAGTAGTCGGCCAAAATTTCCAACGCGTGTTCGGTGCGTTTTCCTTTCGTCAACGAAGCAATGTATTCAATCGCCAGAGCCTGGGTCATGATCGAGCCCGCGTCGTGAACCGACGGCGCAAACAGGTCAACCATGTGTTCGTACTTTTCCAGGTCCAGGAGACAGAGCTCGATGATGGCCTTGTCGGTCAGAATACCGAGAGCGCGGAAGAGAATGAAGAGAGGAACCGGTTTACGCACGTTGGGCACATTCACCACAATCTGCCGGTTGGTATAAGAAGGGGTCGGGGCGACGAGCTGAACCGACAGATTACGGATCGGTTTGGAGACGTTTTCCGATACGGACCGAATGTCGGCGGAGTAGAGGTATTCTGTGGCGGAAACCAGGTTACCGTCGTCGTCGTACGCATCTTTGCCTTTGCGTACCCACAACATGTTGTCCGCGAATTTTTCTTGCGCGACCACCGTTTTTTCTAAACCCTGTATGATGAAATAGCCACCCAGATCGTTACGGCATTCGCCCATAGTGTGTCGGATTTCGTGAGGAAGACCTTTCAAGACACAAAAATCGGAATGAAGCATGATGGGAAATTTGCCCAGATAAATTTTGGGTAAAATGATGCTGCGTGTTTGAATACGTCGGCCCTGACCGCTTTCATCGGCGCGGGATGACACTGATTTTTCGGTGGATTCGCGCAGAGCAGCGGCTACGGCGGGAGTAATTTGGAAGGGTCGAATGGTTCTCTTTTCCCGGGTAATCTTCTTGCGTCCGTCCGCCCGCGGTTTGCGTCCTGGCGCACCCCCCGCTATTTCTTCCCCCAACTCTTTACCTTCAAGGGACATTTCCTTCTTGAAATTGTGAAACGGGCGTACAATTTGATTCTGATAATCGGTTTCGCTCTCCTTGTCTTCGCAGACATGTCCACCGTGAATGGGGGTTTCCCCGCCGCGTGTCACCAAGGCCGGAGCCTCGTCTTCTCCCAGTATATCGATGAACTCCACCTCAATATCGTAGTGAATCGTCATACCGTAAGTCATGTTTCTCAACCGAGCTTCGTTCGGAAACATGTAATGTGCGCGGTTTTCGTCGTAAATAATGGGTTTACCAAAATAAATGCGCGACCCGTCTTTGCCCCCCAAATACATGTTACATTGGTGTTTAAAATCTCCCAGGTTCTCATCATATACGGACGAAATCGACACCGGATTCTTTTCTTTGAAAATCTGAAAAATGCCGTGTTTAAAAAAATCGTTGTAAGATTCCAGGTGGTGGGCAACTAAAGATTGAGGGTTGTCTTGAAAATATGCGTGAATAATTTTCCATATATGGGAGACATCCATATTTCTAATATTCAGAGAAGAGGGGTAGAAATATATACACTATGTGAAGAATAATATCCAGATTTCTCCCTTTTCCTTTTTGGATAAATATTTAGGTGTATATTATATACTCCTCCCCCCGAGTTCAAAATGAAAGGTGACATGATGGATATGTTGTTTGGTCCGATGGACAAGATTTACTGCCTGTGGTTTTTGTATTTGTCGATGTTTGGCTACGTGCTGTTTATCATTGCGCTGTTGACGTTTATTTTTATGGCGATTACCCGTCCTCGCGGATTCAAGTTTTACTTTCAAATGTTCCTGGTTTGCCTCGGCTATTTCGTGTTTTATTTCCAGAATCGCCTGTTACATTCCATGTGTGTGAATACCATCCAATTTTAGACCGGTGATCCTCCGTATCTCCCAACCCCCACCCCACACCCCACCCCTCTGAAACATATCTTGAAATACTATATAACATGCCGGCTTTTGATAAAAACTCCCAAATGTTGTTAGGAATAATGATTTTTTATTCTCTTTTGACGTTCTTTTTGTTCCCGTTCATCGGATATTACCTCAATAAATCCGAGGGGGTTTTCTACGGAATGATTCTGGGTGCTTTAGCATCCATTGTACTGTGGAAAACGTACGGATCCAAAATGGTTAAACTCAATTGAAGTTTTCGTGTAAAAAGCACGCAAAAACACTAGGTTCCTAGGACGTAGGTTCCCGTAAAATAAAATCCCTTAAAAAATATACAGGTCCATCATGGATATTTTTTACTACAGCAATTATTGTAAACACTCCCAGCGGGTTCTCCAATTTTTAGTGAAGGCCAATTTAGTAAATAAAATTAGTTTTATCTGTATTGATAAACGGTTTCATGACAAACGTACAAATCAGATGAAAATTGCGTTGGAAGACGGCCGCACCGTGGTTCTCCCCCCCAACATTCACAGTGTTCCGGCGCTTTTGTTGGTGAATAAAAATTACCAGTTGGTGTTGGGAGACGACATTGTGAAAAATTATGAACCCATGGTCAAAGAGAAATTGGCGAGTGCGAACTTTGGTAACGGAGAACCTTTAGGGTTTGCCGTGAACAATATGGGTGGTTCGGGGGGGTCTAACATTGTTTCTGAACAATACACCTTTTTCAACGCCAGTCCGGACGAACTCAGTGCCAAAGGTTCCGGCGCCAGTCGTCAGTTGTTTAATTACGTCAAAGCCAACGACGAAGGTCAGCCCATTTACGCTCCCCCCGACAACTACCGTCCGGATAAAGTCAGCGCGGATGTCAATATGGATACCATTCAACGAAAGCGCACCGAAGAAATACAACAACCGCCGTTGTTTATCCCCTCGTTGTAAAATATATTCGCGAAAAACAACATAAAATTTTGTGAAAATATAGAATAATACGGGGACCCAATCAACACACCCAAAAGTGACTCTCTGCCATGGATAAAACGACCATTTCGAGAACATTTAATACCAATTTTTTTGATTTTTTCAACGAATTACTCGTATTATTTCCGGGTAATACCGGTATCATGACCGGAAAGAACGCCTTTGAAATGGCAAAAAAGGCCAATCCCACTATATTAATCAAAGTGTGGTATAATTTCGTATATTCGAGATACAAGACCGTTATTGATGAGGGTGACATTACGTTTTTCTACGATAAAGATTACAATGACGATGTTGGCCATCTAGGCAGTTCCAAGGCAATTCTGGATATCATTGATTCTTTACGTGATCCGATTCGCATCATGAGCGACGAAAATAAGGCGCATTCGATGCGTTACATTCAAGTTCTGAGTCGTTTATCGGAAGCATACAGCAAAATGTAAATAGATGATATAGACAATAAATAAATAGGTTAGGTAACAATGTTTACCGGAGTAGAAGAATTAATCGGGCATTTTGTGGATTTCTTCTGGGGCATCGGGTATTTCGGGTGGCAATTGTCGGCCCTTTTCGCCATCTACATTACCTCTACCTTTTCATTATTATACTTGGGAGTATTTGTGGTGTCTTTTTTGTTATTGGGGTGGCTGAATGGACGCGTATTCAAATATTACATACACGATTTACGTCCCGCCGACTCCACGCCTTTTTTGGTATCGGAAAAATTCCAAAAACGCACCAATGGTATGCCCTCGGGACATGCCCAACAAACCGCCTTTTCGCTGACCTTTGCGTATTTGACGTCGGGCAAGTACTTTTACGAATCGTGGGTGCTGTTTTTGATCACCGTGATTCAGCGGTACGTGTATAAAAACCACACATTTGCGCAGCTGTTTGTGGGCGGATTGTTGGGGTGGATTTTCGGGCTGGTTGTGGTGAATCTGTTGCGTATGGGCGAGATTATTACACTAGAGTATATATCGGTGTCCGCAAAAGGAACAACACGGTGGCAGGGCCCATTTCGTGTAAGAACCATTCCCTGACTACCGATTCCGTCACAACCCGCCCTTGATTCACATGTTTTTCGCGGTGAAGTTTATACAAATAATAACGCACGGTTTTGTCCAAAGTGACTTCCAAATTTTTTCGGTGGGTTTTTTTGACATAATATTCCACATATAATTTGTGGTAATTCTTAATGTATTCCGTCATCTTTCCGTGAAAATGACGAAATAGTTTATTGTACATGGGAAAATATTGAAGAAATTCGGCAATTTTTCGGGTGTAAATAATTGCCAAAAATTGGTACTGTATGTTGGGGTTGTTCCCGCGCAACTGTTTCAGACGTTCGTAGTGTTCGGATTTCACCGAGACGCGGTCTCCCGTGAGAGAATGAACAATCATGTAACCCACCGGAAATCGACCCAAACCGTTGTCTATTTCCACCGATGAATATGTGACATTTCTCGGGCCAAGGCCCGGGTACCGCCCGGGAAGATAACATATCCCGTAATTCAATTTATCCATCATAACCGTATCGCTCTCCGCGTACTTGTACAGGGGCAGATGACGCACCCTGGCTTCCCCGGTGGTGCTACCGTCATCCATAATTTCAAATATGGCCACCAAATATGCCTGGGGGCGCGGAATGTCCAACACGATGTGGTTCGCGGGATGCTGTAACACAAAACTGTAGGAGTATTTTTTATTCAAGTTTCGGACCAGATAACTGTCGTTTAGGTCGGCGGTCGCCGCTTCCCCCACCGCCTCCATAAACATTTGTCGGAACGTGTACTGTGGGTACATTCCGTTGCCTTGTCGAAAATACCAGTAATGCCCTCCGACGGCACTTTTGGTGGCAATTTCCCACGTATTTCGCGCGCGGTCGAAAAACAGGTTAATCATCGTCCCTTCGACCATTTCCATGACATCCACGTCCATCGGCAGGTGCCCTTCGAATTCGGGGTAACGTTTCATAAAGGTGTCCATCGTGACCGATTTTTTAGGTCCGTATCCCACCAATCCTCGGGTGGACTGGGACACCACCACCGACCGATATTTTCCCGATTCTTCGTCATTGAAACACACGTACCCGGGGATGTAGTTCATCACCAGATAATCGTGGTTGGATTTGGTTTTAATTAGCGAATTCTTTCTGACCGCATCGTAATTGACAACTACCGTCGTACCGATAGTAGATTCCTGGGCTGACGTCATGATTGGAACAAATAAAGTTGTAACTGACTCATAAATCCTGGTCGTTCATAATCAATTTTTACCTGGGAAAAATAATAATAATATTATATAAAGTAACATAATATCATAGAAATTTAACCATTATGGTTGGTTCTCCTCTCGATATGGTGGAAAACTCCCCCGAACCGGTTTCGTCGGAGTTGACCTCGGATACCCCTCCTCCGGTGTCGGTCGGAGGCAGCGAGGTAAAATTAGCCTTGGGAGATATTATTCAGTTGATTGCGCCCAACCACGACAAACTTCACGAGCAAACGTTTCTGGTGGACTACATCGATCAAACACACATTGAATTACTGGATATCGCCAGTTTGACCGTCACCGTTATGAATATGGACAACCGCGGGTATTTAACCGACGAATCTGTGGAAAAAATCTACATATTAAGCCGCAGCGACGAAGAAGGATACGCTCGCCAACACGGACTCCTTCCCAAGACCTGGGTGGACATTCATATCGGGGGTGATATACCCGTCATCATCACGGGCCAAATTACAAATTTAGATGAAGACATGATCGAAATCACCACCTACCCGGAAATGGACGTGATCTATGTTGATTTTGAGTACAAGGGTCTGCCGCGCAACATTCCGTTTGAACGATTTGAAATACGCGAAAAACCCGACGGTATCCTGGCCCGCCAGTTTTCTCGTACCCTGTCCCGAGACGAAGAGGCGACCGAACTAGAAACTTTGGCGGAGAACGAGGCCCCCATAGATGCTGTCGCGAATTCCGAAGATTATGCCCCTCAGACGGAAGTCACCATCCGTCCGGACGCCGCCGACCTCCCCGAAAAAAACATGTTCGACGTGCTGAATTCGCTGTATTTGGCGGCCGACGAACTGATTTTTGGAGAAGAGTTGGAAGATGTCCACCAGGTGGTGGAATTGCCGGAAAACCAGCGCCGGTACGGGGTGGAAACCCAGGCGAACGACCTCATGGACGAACTGCTTTCGACCATTCCCAATAGCCGGAGAACCAAGGAAATATTGGACCGTATCCACGCCTTAATCGAACGGTTCAAACAATTACGGGCCGCGTTCTCCACATTTGACGAAAACGGCAACGTGGTGGGGTTCCAGCAACTGGGGGCTCTACACAAACCTTTAGTGGATCGCATTCGGAAACTCAATGTTGCCTTGCCCTGGATCTTGCCGGTGGTTGCTCAGCGTCGTATGATGTACCGTTCCGAGGGTAAACCGGTGGCGTCTGGCGACGACGACGAGGAAGCCGCGGCCACCACCGATGTGGTTTTCTCGGTGTTAAACCAAGAAAGCGACCAACAGCGCAAATTGTTCAAAGAATATCAAAAAAATACGTTGCCCAACGGCGTCAATAAATATGAATACCTGTTTTCCAAGTTAAATGAGATCAACACCTCGTTTATTCCCGAAGAAGCCGGCGAGGAGGGGTCCAGGTTGGTCCAATCCCAAACGGTGTTGGAGAACATGGACGCTATTGTACAAAATTTCGACAATTTTTACAGTACAGTGAATTCGGCCACCGGTAAAAAGAGTGGGAACGATGCCCTGGATCGGCGTCGTTTCGTCATTCAGCGGTACCAACTGGGAATGACCAAGAAAAACAAGGTAGTGATGCGTTCGGGAAAAACCGTGTATGTACGTGAAAATATGACCCCCAACGACGCCATGTCGGTGGGTTCTCTCCTCATGTTGCCCGAACCCGTCGTCAAGTTTTCCCATATTCGCCTACCCAGTACCCCTCTTTTCCAAAAGACCAACCTTCATCAGAACTATCTCTCGCTTTTTCGCCTGTTGCGCTCCAAAACCCAAATTGGTACGTATGTGGTCGACAATTTGGACAAGGAAGTCGCCTACAATGAAGACGGTAACGCCGACGACTCCCGCCCCACGTTTCTGGCCAATTTCAAGGAATTCTTGTTGGAAAATGACGAGGCGGGGATCGGGTCCGTCCCTTCGCCCGCACGGTTCGAAAAATTCTTGGCCGCGGTCATCCCCAAAACCCGCGTCATTTTCAAATTGATCCGCAAATACATTCAGGACAAGTTGACCCTCGTAGATATCGTGAAAGAGCTCGAACCCTTTCTCATTTATCCGGAAGACATTACCTACAAGCAATATGACGAAATACGTTATTATGTGAAACATCGCCTCATTGATCTCCGCGAACACTTTGCCAAAAAGGCGGAAATTTACAAGAAATGGCGGAATCATTTGCCTCGGATCAACCGCGAAATCAACCGCATACACCGTGTGTTGTTTGATAACAGTGATTTGTTGCGTATGTTCGAGTCCGGATACAAACTCTCCGACGGCGAAGATCACCAGGGGAAAACATCCTCGCCTTCGGAACTGCTGGCCAAAGTCATTTCCCTGGACGGTGCGGTGTTGTTTTGCGATCTGATTGCGACCATGATGATCAAAACCCTGTCCACGCCGGAAAATATATTGGAATCCTTTGAACCCGCCAAATTGGACGATCTGACCGAGACCGCCAAAATCCGGGCGCAGGACTGTGTACGTCGTTATCTGGCCAAAAAATACAAAAACATCGGCGAATTGCGCGCGGATAACGGTAAAGACGACGTGTTTTACGACCCGGATTTGGACACATGGTACTCTTCGTACGACTATCTCAATAAGACGTACCTAGCTCAACGTAAAGCCATGGGTCCGGACGAGTTTCGGGAATTTTTAAAAATGAATTTGGTTCACAAACACGGAGTTTCTCAGGCGGAATCCGATGTCATGGCCCGGGCCATTATTGAAGGAAAGCGCCGGATAGAGGACGGAGTATATGCGATGGTCACTATTGATTTGAAAGCCCGTGATACCGCGGCCACCCCCGAAGGAAGTCCAGTGTCACCCTCCGATTCCCCACCCTTTACGTTTGCGTCTCGCAGTAGCAGCAGTGGGGGGGCACCCGCCCCTCTAACTAAAATCCAGTATTTTCGACGGGTGAAAAATCAGTGGGTTCACGACACCAGTATTCACGAAGAAGCATTTTTAGATACCTCTACCCTCTTCTGTAATATCGACGAAAAATGTTTCCAAAATCAAAAAAATGGTACCTGTGAATCCGAAGAAGTATCGCAACGTCGCATCCGGGAATTGAACAAACTCCGTATGAAGTCCGAGTTCTCGCAGCGCATGGCCGGCTCCCTGGAAGAAATGGCACAAAACATCAAGCGGCGGTTGGAGACGGATTTCAAACGCATACTACGTGAACGCCGTCTCAACCAGGTGAAATTGGAAAAATTCAACAATTATGCCTATGATTTGGGTAAATTGGCGGTAAACGAAGAACGCGTCGAAAGTGCCCATACACGGTTACGTGACCAAATATTGGGCCAAAACGATTTCCAAAAAACTCAGGCAGATATTCTCCGTTTTGTAGAGACGTTTTGCCGTGAACCGCTGATTGATGAACTCGCCGAGAGCCCCGCGTGGTTATACTGCCGAGACACAAATACTCCCCTGTTTCCCCAGAGCCTCTACAAATTGGCGCTGGTGTTTTGTACGGGAGGCAATTATGCCCAAAAATTGGCGGAAATCTGTCGCGAAGTCGGAATTCTTAGCGACGACGGAGATTCCATCGTGGACAAATACAGCGGATATGTGTTGCGTAAAATCGATTTTGTGGTAGAAGACGAATTCACGGAAGAAGGCATGCGGGTATTGACCCACGACATTCTGGAAGATGAGCTCGAAACCCGTCTGGGTAAAATTTTAACGAGTACGGAGAATAAAACCGTCATCTTTGAAAATGAAGCCAATCAGCGCATTTACAATATTTGCCAGGCCATCTGTCAAAACATTGGTATTCCCGTGGAATCCGTTCAAGAATTTGTGATGTTGGTGACCAACGAGCTGATGGAAAAACACGTACAGTCTGCCGAAGTCTACGAAAAAAAGGCGCAGGCGCTCGAGAAGAAAAAGGGGGTGCGTCCCATTCCCTACGACATTTATGTTGCGCGGTTCATGTTTTGGATTCTGGCCGCGGTTCTCCTGATTGCGATTCAGACAAGCATACCTTCGTTCCGGGTCAAAAAGACGTTCCCCGGATGCGTACGATCTTTCCGGGGCTACCCCTTGGACGGAGGGGTGGAGGACATGTCGGGTATTCAATACATTGCCTGTGTCATGTTCAAACTGAAGAGTACGGTGGCGCCTTGGAACGCGATTGAGCGCCTGGATTTGGACACGTACACCGCCAAGATACGCGAAACTCTGGAAAAAATTGTCCTCCCTGACCGCCCAGACATTGAGCAACTGTACAACCGTAAGCGCGAATACATGTTGCTTCACCACGACGAAATTATTCCGCGTGAACACAGTTTGGATCGCTGGGCGCGTTTTTTACCTCCGTTGATACCATTTTCGGTGACCGCCACGTTGCGTCCGGTTTCTCGTGAATTTGAACGTGAAATGATGGATCTGATTCGCGACGGTCATGCCCAACAGCGCAACCATTTGTCCATGATGAAAGCACGCACGGTTCAGTGTGGATATGCGGTCATTGAAGCCATCAATAACATTGTCAAGAGTAAAGATGCGCTGTTGAAAACTTCCAGTAAAATCCCCTTTTTGGAAAACGCGTGTTGTCACGACGGTGAAATGGTCGAACCGCTGGCGTATTTTGTACGCGAAAACCCGGCCATTGCCAAGTACCTCGAAATGGCCCAGTATTTGTCGGGCGTCGTAGAAGACACCGATTATTTGTTGGGTCGACCGGCCACTCTTTTTCACCCGGGGTTTACGGGATTAAAATACCCCGTGATCAACGACGTCACGTTGGTGGAAAACATTTACGGAGCGTTTTTTCATTATTGCCATTTTGACACCGACACGCCCATTCCCGAGCCATTTTTGGCAATTTGCGCGGAAAAACCGAGCACACTGTCGGGATACAAACGCGAATGGTCTATGACCGATAAAATCGAATTCATGAAAATGAACGGAAAACAGTACTCTCCCGAAAATCTGGAACAATTGATGACCATGGTGCGTAACCGCCATCTCATTCCTCTGGACCCGGCGAAAACGTTTCTTCAGGTCGACGCCGTGCGTGATTTACTGGAATCTTTTGTTCAGACGGATTCACCCGTCGTGGAAGATGCGTTCCGGCGTCATTTACTGGCAGTCATTGATCACTATCATCCTCTGAAAATGGTGGAAGAACCGCGTCCCGAGCTCGATACCCTGAAAAACTACCTGGCCAAAACGAACGAACGCATGTATTACGCCATCGTCGATTTCATGGACAAGTACGGAAATTTGGAAGACGGCAAATTCAACGCATTTCAAGACTGGTTAATGTCCCCCGGGGGAGTCGAGTCCAGTACTACCCTCAACCACAAGGATTTTCTCTACAAAACCACGCAAAACGTGAAAAACATGATTTACAGTATGTCCCGCCTGTTTCCCGAAATGATCTTACACGAAAAAACCTACGATCATATCCCGTATCACTGGGACCTGGCTTCCGTCCATGTGCGTGATATGGAGGGCGTTTTGTCGCGTTACTGGTCGCATCTGACCCCCTTTTTCGGGGACGCCGTTTTGACCGAAGTGTTGCGCACCGTTATCAATCGACTCCGAGACATTTATTATCTGGTACACGAACTTCCGGTGTATTCTCCGCTCAACAAGGGGGAGCGCATGTTCCACGCGCTCTTTGATGCCGAAGCCACATATCTCATGTTCATATATTTGCTCTATTCCACGCTTTACGAATACATTGTGGCGTCCGAGAGTCCCGAAACCCTTCAGACCGAGAGCATCGCCAAGAAGAGAAATCATCGGAACGCCGCCCGCGACCAAAGTGATGCCGCCGCTTCCGACGAGGCGGTGGTATTCACCTCGGACGAAGCCACCGAAGAAGCCCAAGAGTACCTGGAAGAGGCCCAGATTCGGGTGATACAGCCGAGTGAACTCAAAACCAGGGTGGCAAATCTCATCTTGGCATTTGTACACATTGAAAACGAAAATCAGGCCGTGTTTCTTCCCTACGAAACCATTGCCAAAAAAATCGGGTTCTCCAAAAAACAGGAGAAGAAACGCATCACCGACTATCTGGGGTCACTCCAAGAAGACGAGCGCAAGATCGAGGATCAATTCAAACAGTACAAAATGGGTCGTTGGAATGCGGGTATTCAACGCGGTCTCGTACATTACGACAAGGACACCTACATTCGCGAACGCACAGAAATGGATGCCAACGTGTTTTTGGGAGACATGGAGGCCGTCGACGTGGACGCACTGGAAGCCGAGGAAGCGCGGGCCGTGGCGGAGGAATACGACGGGGAAGGACAAGACATTACGGAGTTTGGGGAAGATTACGGGGACGGTGTGTACTACGCCGAAGACCGCGATCCCGACGATACCAACGAATAATTTTTTTGTAATTATACAGTAGTATAGGAGGAATGCTAACAAAACGCTTGATACAAATACACCGAGTCAACATTGCCATCGTATTATTTGTCATTCTCCTAAGTATAATTCACTGGACAAAACCCTCGTTGATCTATAATTCCGACGGCGGGTTCCGTCCGTTTGGAGTAGGATACGCCCACAAAACGGTGGTGCCCATCTGGGTCGCGGCGATTCTTTTAGCCGTTCTCTGTTATTTGGCCGTGTTATTTGTCATCGCTTATTACTGAATTGTGACGCGATGATCCGAAACAGCAAAATATTGGGGATATTCACTGCCAATATTTTGGTACTCAGGTGGTAATCGAATTTAGTGTCATCAACATGCTGGAATAGGACGCCAACAGTATCCACATAAAATGCCCCACCGTGTATTTTTGGAGAACCACTTCCAGTAAATCTCGCCTGGCTTGGGTCAATTTATCTGTAATGTTCTCACCTTCGTAGACATCCTGGACGTCAATTTTGAAACCCAAGTCCGAGTTGTCCCCGGTGAGCGCATCAAAATGATCGTGAAAATTGGGCAAGTTGAACGTCGTAAGCAAGAAATCATTGTTGACACTGATGCCGAGATTGTTCATCGAAATATCCGACGAATACATTTTATTTTTGAATATCCGGGAAAGATCCTTGGTATTGGAGAACCAGGACAACACCGAATACCCGATGGTGTTTTCAAACACTTCCACCAAACTGGGGATATTGTTGATCATGGCCATCGTACTTCCGACAATTCCGAAAAAATACAGCGTAGTAACGTAGCAAATCGTGCCGTAGTCTGTGTATCCTAAACCGGTGTACAAGACCAGTATATTGATACCGAATACGGCGAGCCACAAAATGATAAAGATGACAAAGTAATTGGAAGCGAATTTGCCGCCAAAAATCTGGTTAAATTCGGTTTCGCGGTAATATTTCCCCGGTAACACCGGGGTGAGTAGGCTGGTCAACATGGCAAAACTCGAATTGAAATAATAAATGAGTCCCATAAAAATCACCAAAATGAAAAAAGCCGCCACGAGAACACCGGCTAGAGCAATATTCTGGTCGGGCGATCCGGCCAGGGTATTATTACTCACCGTTCCGGTCATGCCTTCTTGGGTAGGGTTATGGTGGTCAATGTTCTCCTTTTCCTTTTTAGTAAACAAGTCAAAAGGATTGGGCATGTCATAAAAAACACTCATCCTTTCTCACCAACTTATACTATATACTGAAAAATAGTCAACCCGTCGAGAACCGCGGGGAAATTATATCGACAAAAAGAAGAAATATACCATATACCATATAGATTCGAATTAAAGCCAAACCCCCGAGATGGACCATTTTCCCCGACTGATTGACGCCAATTTACGAGGCTATTTACAGGAAACCCTGCGTCGTTGTCACCAAAACAAGACCACATTGTACGTGTGGACATTCAACCTGGGAATTTTTTTGGCATTTGTTCTCCTGGTGGGCTCAGTATTATACTTTAGACGGCGATCTAAAGACGTCCCCGAATACATCAAGGAACAACAACAGTTGGTGGAACAAAACTACGTTTTATCTAAAATTCGAGAGTATCAAAATTACGAAAAACGGCGGCGTCAAGAAACGTCCATGATCACCGATTTACCGTTTACGTATGATCCCAATGTCGGGGTGTGATTTATGCGGATTGCGCCATGCGACTTTTCACAAAAAATTATAAGAATAGTATAATAGGAGCTCATTGCTATATTTACATTACAGGTTCTCCAATCAGATGTCGGATATCATCCAAGAAGAACGCGAGACGGTGCTGAGGGAGGCCAACACCGCCCAAGTTCAACTCGAAAACATCATTCAATCGTTGAAACCCGACATTGTGGATCTAAATTTACAACAAGAATTGTCGGGCGATCTCGATTTGACGGTACTCGAGAGCAAATTTCCCCGGCTGCGAACACTGTTGTTCGGACCCGGAAAAATAACCCACCTGCGCAATGTCCCCCCCACCGTTTCTAAATTGACTTGTTCTCGTAATTTGTTGACGAACTTGGAGGGGTTGCCGGGTTCTCTCTTGTATTTAGACATTGACCGCAACTATTTGACGTCGTTGGACCTGTCTAAAACCCCCTATTTGGAGGAATTACACTGTGCCAACAACCGTCTGGAGAACCTCACGAAATTACCCGAAAATTTGACGAAATTGTACTGTAACGAGAACAAATTACAACGTCTGGATTTCAGCGGGCTACCCCATTTGAAAGTGGTGAACGTGTCGAATAATCCCCTGTTGGTGGTCAACAACTTACCCGAGAACATACACGAATATGTGGCCGAAAACAATCCGTTGACCATGGAAACCAATATTTATGATTACGAGGAGTGGGAATACGAGGATACTCTGCGCCAGGGTCGCGATATTGCCGAAAAAAAACACGTCCAGCAGCGAAAAATTAAATATGTGGACGCATTGAACGTGTATTTCAAGTACAAGAGCCAGTACGAGGCGGATTTATTAAAACGCCGTCGCGAAGCTTTCAAAAAAGCGGGGGGTAAACGGGCGGCCATGGTTCGGGCTCAACGCATTCAGGGGCGGTGTTTGAAGTGTAAACGCACGGTTGGCATGTCGTTTTTCACCAACACCGAGGGTTATTTTGCGCGGTGCGGGGACGATTCCCATCCGTGCGAATTCAACATCAAACTGTTTCGCGGTAATTTTTCTTACAACGACTATTTTCTGTATTTGTTTAAAGAACAACTGGAAACAGAGAAAACCGCCATTATTCGTAAGAAGCTGGATTCGTTATTCAATTATGTGAGTGAAGAAACTTCGGTCAAAGAATTCAAAAAAATCCTGGATACCTACAACGACACGAGTGCTCTGTACGGGGAATTGCTTAAACGCAACGACGAAATTTATCACGATAAGCACAAACAGGAATTGATCGCGAAAAAGCAGGAGAAAATTTACACCCTGTTGGCGCGGATCAAATCCATGCTACAGGAGTACAAGACGTCGGAACGGTCGCAAGAACACCAACATGCCACTTACGGGGGGGTCACCGGAATTTTACGCACCACCATGGAAATTTATGTGAACGATTTGTTGCCCGAAATGGAGAACCTGCGGCGATTAAAGTACGAAATCATGGAAATGGAGAACAATACGTTGTTCCAACGGGCGGCGGGTCTTACGCAGTTGGAATACACTTACGGTGATGCGCCCAGCGTGGAACGGTTCCGTGGGGTGTGATGTGCCCGTCCATCCCCCACTCCCACTACCCGCAAACCATAAAATATAGGGTAAATATATACGAATTTTTGTGAATTATGAACCCCGCCCGTTGCCCCAAAGGATCCCGGAAGTGTTTTAGCGGACAGTGCGTCAAAAAATCGGACGCCGTCGCGAAGAAGTGCCAGAAAGGCACCCGCAAATGTGCCAACAAGAAGTGCTATTCGAAATCCCACCGCTACCACATGGGTTCCAAACGTCGTCGGCGCACCATGCGCATGTAAACACACGGTGTAATATAATATGAAACCGGTACAGTTTCATATTATTATCAATATTTGGAAGACGGCTGGCTTTCACCATACAAATGCGTGTAATAATTTACACAGAAAAACAATATAGAGTTGTTACCCGAAATTGTCCCAGGCGGTAAACAATGTTTTGTAATGGTGATTCTAAAACGAACGGAGAAGCAAAGTTTTATGCGGACATTAAAGACAGCATAAATGTGATTTTTGACGTGGGGTGTCGCTCAGACAGCGAGTATACTTCGTTTCCAGGGACGGTTCATTATTTTGACCCGGTAGATGAACATATCCAACAACTAAAAAAACAAACAACCGCGAATAAATGTTCGTATTACAATAATTTTGGTTTAGGTGATGAAGAGCAAGAACTATATTATTATCCACGATATCAATCCTTTTTCAACAGAATAATCAGTTGCCATGAAAGTGACGATGCAAATAAGATACGGTTAAAAATTAACAAGGGTAAAGATTATGTGGTGGCCAACAATATTACAACGGTGGATTTTCTCAAAATAGACACAGAAGGATACGAACTGAAAGTTTTACAGGGTTTCGGGGATTTTTTACAAAACGTTAAAATAATTCAGTTTGAATACGGTGGGACATTTTTAGATAACAACACCAGATTATTCGATGTAATCAATTTCTTGGAACAACACGGATTTCATAAATTTTCATATTTAACGAATTACGGCACTGAATTAATCACGGATTTCCGCGACCATTACAACTATTGTAACATAGTTTGTGTAAATAAACAGAGCGATTTTGTCCCATTTTAGCCGACTTTGCGCGGTCGTACGCCCCCTCCCCCCCCCCCCCCCTGCGGGTACAATCACACCCAGGGTTTCAGCTCCAACTGGCGATAATCGCGGTTGTGCTGTAGGGGTAGGGCAAGCGGGGTCACCAAGGTACTGGCGTCGCGACAGTACTTCTCGTAGCTCACCGCCTCGTTGTAGATGTTGGGAACCGCATAATCGAGAACCAGTTTGTTTAAGCGTTCCACCTGACCCTTAATATTGTCCTTGTAATGTTCCGCGTATTGTAGATACATGCCGCGCATGATGATTTTCAGGTTCTCGATGCTCTGGTTCGGAAGAATGTAGCGGTTGTTCGAGAGTTTGTATACATTGGCCTTGATCGCATTCTGAATGATTTGGATGTTCTCTGCGGAGAAAAACACTTGCTCCAACAAATTGTGTTCCCAAGTGCCGGTCAGCGCATCCCGGTAATCCGTCGGTTTATTTTTTAGGTCGATTTTTTCGGCCATGCGAAATAACAGGTGTTTAGACGGAGGCTCCACAATGTTGACGCGGCCATTGTATTTTTCTAAATCTATGATTTTGTTCTCACTGTAGGCGGTATTTAAGGAATTCAACGGGGCGTTTTTTTGATTGTCCGGATTCACACCATACAATGAATTCGCAAAGGTGGAAAACATGGTTATTTTATTATATATAGTAGTATAGTATAGTAGTATAATATATAATATATCGGGTTAAAAACCATGGACAGATTTCAATCCATCGTTATTACCTTGGCGATTGTTGCCTTGATAATTATGTTTATTGTTGTCGGGGTGATGCTTACCCAAAACAGCTCGAACACGACGTTCCCCCCCTACACCAATGCTTGCCCGAACTATTGGGCCACGGACAATTCCGGTAATTGTTTTATACCTCAGGGCACGACCGCGGGGACCTTCGGGATCAATACCGGCGACGGAAGCTTTGCGAAAACCGGTACAAACGCCACTTACGGATTAGATTCAACCAAAACTTACATCAATTTCAATGATAGTGGGTGGGCCAACAACGGGGCCAAAAGTGTCACGTGTGCTAAATCCACGTGGGCCAACAGTCACGGTATTCTATGGGACGGTATCAGCAACTTCAACGGCAACTGTAAATAAAGTATATTGTGGAAAATGAACATAAAGACGCGCCACCTAAGAATAAAGGGGGAGGGGGTGTTCCTCCCTCTTTCGCGTTTTTAGTTCAGTGGTAGAATGCAACCCTTCCAAGGTTGAGGCTCGGGTCCGATTCCCGAAAGACGCAGCGCCTTTTTATTGTGTATATTTCCCCCACCAAATGTATATAGAAATACATTTGGTTGATACACTATATTGATTGTGTATTTTGTGTATTTACGGTTGGTTCTAAATCGTTTCAGAGGTTATGACTCACCCATTTGGTTTCGTTATTGTACGACACGTGAATTCTGCGGTGACCAATCAATATTGGCAACACAATGTGGCCCGAATACGCCAGTTTTATTCGGATCCGATTGTGATTATCGATGACAACAGCAACCCGGAATTTTTAGACAGTACGGCCGAGACCGCACTCGGTTGTACCGTGATCCCCTCCGAATTCCCCGGTAAAGGCGAGATTTTGGGCTTCTACTATCTTTATACCCGCCGTCTTTTCGAACGCGCGTTGGTATTCCACGATTCGTGTTTTTTCCACGCCAAGATCGATTTTGATGCGTTTTCTGAACCCTGCCGATTTTTATGGGATTTTCCCGGGGGTTTTCACGAATACGATTCGGTCGAAGGGTTGAATTATCTCAAGCAATACGACCCCTTGGCGGACACTTTTCACAATAAAAAAGACACCATCCGGGGGTGTTTTGGTTCGCAGGCACTGGTTACCTGGGACTTTTTGAAAAAAATGGACGACGAATACGGGTTTTTTAATATCATTAATTACGTTAAAAATCGGCACGAAAGGTACAACATCGAACGTCTGTTTGGGTTGGTGGCAATACATGCCTTGATATACTGTTACGACTATCCACCCACGGTGTGGCAAGATATTTCTATTCTAGGTGATATTACTCAGTATCCTCGCTGGGGTATGAGCTGGGAAACGTATCAGTCGTACTTGTCTTCCGGTTACGATTTCCGCGACCAACATGACTTACCTGCACGTATGATCAAAGTATTCAGCGGACGGTGATCTCCGGATTACGTCTTCTTCACCATCTTGATTCGGGGTTTGGCCGAGGTGCTACCGCTACCCCCCTTGGTAGCGGTGGGGAGTGTTCCCGCCTGAATCGCGGCGCGCTTTGTACAGTAGGCGTCGTACTCCTTGCCGAAAGTACCCAACTCTTTCAACCACAACTGTTGGATCGTCGTCCCCTGAAGCACCCGGAGTTCCTCCTCCGTGTCGCGGTGATCTTTTTGTAGACTGGCCACATTCTCCGCCGTGACGGAATTCATCGGCATTTTAATCAAATAGCTGAAGTCGCCTTCCAGGGGCACAAACCGGCGGGTCGTCAACAAATCCGTGACCTGTGGCGCCGTCTTCTTCCGCAAATCGATGGTGTCGTCCAACGTCTCCTGAATGTACCGTACGCGGTTGGCCAGCTTCGTCAGTTTACGCTGAAGCGCTTCCACCAGATAATCTTTGCGCTTCTGGTAGGTACGCAGGCGTATCGGAATAAACGCTTCCATGATTTCATAAACGTCCGCGTATTTATGTAATCGGCAATTGGCGTCAAACAGATGCATGTTGGTGGTACTCACAGTCGTAGAAAGTTTGAGGAGTTTCTCCACTCCGTTGATACCGTGTTCGTCCACCTTTTGCTCCAATTCTACCAACTTGCCCTTGGGGAATTGAACGGTAATATCCACCAAGGTGTCCGTGCTGACCGACGTGAAATCTTTAATGACGGGAGGTAGCTTCTTCCCCGCCTTGTCGACCCCCCCGTCTACCAAAGACTCCAAAAAGGTGATGTAGGGCATCGTCCAGGTCCCCACCGGCAACTCTGTAATGCGGACTTTGTCTTCGGCGATCTTTTGGTACACTCCCTTGATGAGGAACTTGGACGTGGTACCCTGGACTGGAACAACCGTGCCTTTGAACCCTTCATAATAGGGTAAGAAATCACCCCCCGCATATTCGCGACCCTCCAGTTTGTCTGAAATATACTGTAGAATTGTTTTGGGACGGAAGGCCGGAATACTGGACGAGAACCCCGTACCAATACCCGAGATGCCGTTCACCAAGCAAAATGGGAGGATGGGCACGTAGAACTCGGGTTCCACCATCGTCCCGTCGTCATTGAGATAATCCAAGATGGGATCGTCCAGTTCGGGAAACAGAGCCCGAGTAAGCGGGTTCAGATAGGTGAAGATGTATCTCTCCGAAGCCGAATCATCGCCACCCGCCAGACGGGTACCGAATTGACCACACGGTTCCAGGAGAGGAATGTTGTTGGAACCCACAAAATTTTGCGCCATGTTGACGATGGCGCCGTTGAGAGACGCCTCGCCGTGATGGTACGAGCTGGTTTCGCTGACGTAACCGGAAAATTGCGCCACCTTGATTTCGCTCGTCAGCTTGCGCTTAAACGCCGAATAGAGGATTTTACGCAGGGAAGTCTTCAGACCGTCCACCATGTTGGGAATCGAACGCGCACAATCGTACGTACTGAAGTGAATCATTTCCTGGTCGATAAACTCTTCGTACTTGGCCGAAGGTACACTGGTGTTTAAGAAAGCGTGCTTGTTGTAGGCCTCGAGCCAATGCTTCCGGTCATCCGGACGTTTCTTGTTGAACACCTTGTCAATGCTGTCGTCACTCTGCGCGCCGTTGTGAACAAAATCCACGATTTTCTTGTTGGCAAAGTATTCCTTGAATTCCACGGCGGTCGACGTGCCCAATCCCTTGAAATATTTAATGGTCCATCCCTGCGTGGATCCGTTCGGTAACCCCTGTTTCCAGGTGGTGTATTCACCCTCGTTGTAAAACAGCAGGGTTTGTTGACCTTTTTTTGCGCGCAAAATCGGCGTGTTCATGAAGGAGAGAAATCCGGGAATCTTTACCAACGACCCCCAGGCCGAGTGAAACACGTTGATACACAGACCTTTGATGTGGCTACCGTCCAAATCTGCGTCCGTCAAAAACATCACCTTGCCGTAACGGAGATGGCGATGAACATCGTCAATCGTCTTGTACTCGCGTCCCGTTTCCAAGCCCAGAATCTTCTTGAGGTCGCTGATTTCCTTGTTTTCCGCGATCTTCTTGGCGGCCTCGCCCCGGATGTTCAGCAGTTTCCCCTTGAGAGGATAAATGCCAATGGTGTTGCGGTCCTGACTGCTGAGACCCGAGACGATTCCCGACAGCGCACTGAGCCCCTCGCAGAGAATCAAACAGCAATCTTTGGAATGTTCCGGGGTGCCGCTCCAATTGGCGTCGATGAAATTGGCAATACCGCGCACGGTTCGGGTTTTGGTACCGTCCGTTTTCTTGGCCAGACGGTTTTCCTTGGCCTCGGTCAACGAACAGGCCATGTCCATGACCCCCATTTTCGCCAACTTTTCAATAAACGCGTCACTTACCGTACAGCTGGATCCGAACTTGGCCGAGGGAGTGTTCATGTAGTCCTTGGTCTGGCTGTCAAACGCGGGGTTCTCAATATCACATCGCAGGAACAACATCAGCTGTTCCTTGATCGTGTTGCTGTTGACCGTAATCTTCTTTTTCTTTTCAATGTAGGCCGACAGTTTACGGGTAATTTGCCCCACAATGTAGTCCACGTGTTTACCCCCCTTGTGGGTACAAATGCCGTTCACAAAGGATACCTGGATAAATTCGTGGGTTGGCGACAATGCCACCGCGTATTCCCACCGCCCGTCGTCCTCAGGTGCTTCGTACACCCGGAGGGTGGAAGGGTTGGCGGTATCCTTGACCCCGATGTAGAAATCCACATACTGCTGGAAATTCTTCGCCGGAACGACCAGTTGGTTGTAGGTCACCTTGATTTTCTTCGCACTGTGGTCAGTCACGGCCGCAATATCAAAGGTGCGCTTCTTCATCAGCGACATCATGTCCGACGTCAACCCCCCGGGCATACCGAACCGCACGTAGTCGGGCTTGAACACAATCTTGGTATACGGTTTCGTCGTCTTGGCGACCTTGGTGATTTTCGGTGGACAAATTTCCGACAAATTGTGTTTGAATTCCTGGGTGTATTTCAGTCCACGGGTGTGATCCACCGTTTCGACGTAGCCGTAGGTGGACCAGATGAGGACGAGCTTGAACCCGAATCCGTTCTTACCACCCACAATGCGTTTTTCGTCCTTGTTGTAGTTGGTCGACGTACGAAGTTGACCAAAGATCATTTCGGGGATCCACACATCGTATTCGGGGTGCTTGGCCACGTCAATACCGTTACCGTCGTTGGTCATCGTAATGGTGCCGTCCTCTCCCACCTGAATATCGATGGCCGTCACCAGTTTTTTGTCGATTTTGTTAGACTGAATCATGCGGATCACGTGATCGCGACAATTCACAATACCTTCGTCAAACAGTTTGTACAACCCGGGGACGTATTCGATGGTTCTCAGCGCGATTTTACCCGGCTGAGATTCCCCCTCTTCAAAGACCCGCAGATTCGCATCCACATTTTCCACGGACCCGATGTACGTATCGGGATTGTCCAGGATGTGCTGCTTATCCGTCTTCTGTTGGTATTGCGCCGCAAGCTCTGTATTTGTAGACACTGACATGGCGGATTGTGTGATTGATGTGAACGGCGTACGGTGATATGATACGGTATATTACATTTAGGTACTTTTCAATCAATTTTGTCGGGGGGCATTGCGTGAAAAATAGTCGACTAAATTACACAATTTTAGCGGGGGTGGGGGGGCGAGGGCGACGGTGACCCCGTAAAATACATTCGCGAACACGCTTAAAGACAACCGGCGATATTATCTTGTCAATAACATAACATCATGTCTGGAGATTCACTCGTTCTGAAGGTGGTAGAATCCGACGAAACGGGTCACGAGATCAATAGGGTTTATGTATTTTATGACCATAACATCCATGCGTTTGGTATTCGGGGTGGTTTCACCACGCCCAAGGGATACAGCCACCGGTATTCTTATTACGTAGACAATGTGTCTAGCGTGATGGATCTCATTCTCGTGATATTCAATCGCTACTATGATTTGTCCGTCTGTTTGGTAAATTACGAGGCGCTGCCTACCGACTCGGACAGCATCACATTTGACAGTCTTTTGAAGGATGACAATAGACTACATGAAATTGCGGGTCACGATTTCGGGAAAAGTGTCATGAACCAAACCTGTACTAAAAAGAAGAATAAGAAGCACCGCGGGTTTGACATGTATACCAATCGCGAGGTCGCGCGTAACATTGAATCCATCTTGAATACATTGGTGAATGTGTATAATTATTACTAAGGAGGATGATAATTACACGTCAATAATGTATTGACAATGTATATTAGTGTGCGTTAATCGAGCGTTGTGTCCATGAGTACGCCCGCCCAAAATATAAACATGAGTTTGGCCAATTACTGTGCCATAAAACAGTCCACCCAAAATGGCAAATTCAACATCAATGCTTACTGTAAAGCGCAATCAAAAATTAATACGTTGACCCAAAAGAACATAAATAACACCAACATGCAGTTCAACACTGCTTTCAATAATACGTCTATTTCCCGCGCCATGCGTTATTCACAGCTCATTCGCAACGCCAGTCCATGATTCTGGCAGGGAGGGGGCGGGAGGGAGCATGAACCCCCATCCAATTATGTTCCGTTCTCATAGGCGTGATTTAGGATAAAATGTCATGGGTATATATATTTACAACCATGAAGCGTCCGGTTCGCGATGATGATGGTAAATACCATATTAAGGGGCGTGCGTTCCCCGAACTCTTTGGCTCCCGTGTTCAGGTGATGAACGGAAATGCGTACAAGACCCCCGGAAACCTCGTCAAGAAAGATTTAGTGATGAACAAGTGGGGGCGCATCGTGTCCAAGAAGAAGCACCTTACGGCCAAGAAAGAGAAACGTTTACAGAAATACGGGTTTTTCGCCAAAAAGGGGAAATTCGGCTACGTGCGTAAGACGGCCAAGCGCCGTGGCGGTGACAGCCAAAAGATTAGCCCCGCGGAGGCTTAAATCGGAGTAAATTTTCACGCAAAAATTCGCAAATTTTGCGTGAAATGGTCAATTAGATTTAGAGAGTGATCACGTGCCGGGTGTCTGCCAGTTCTGGTCCCATCTGAATGGGCGTGATATTTTTGTAATACATATTATTCACACGTTTCAGGTTCTCCCGCATATATTTGACGATGATCGCGTTCACTTTCAACACATCTTCGGTAGATACATATGCGAACCACTCGTATTTATGACGACGGAGAATTTCGTCTTCGGGGATGTAGATGCCCACACAGGAGGTATCCAAATCCAAGGGTTTCTCTTCAAACAACTCCTCCGTCAAAATGGCCTTGCGTTTCTGTGTCTTGATACCGATACGTTGTCCCAACATCAAATTCATTTTACCTTGCTCGATCGCCTCGATACACCACTGCGACACGTCTCCCAGAAAATGGCGTTCGTCCGTAAAATCGTGTTTCAACAGCCGGGATTTCATATAATCGCCCAGTTCCGTGATGGTAGCGTCATTTTTTTCGCATCCCGAAAAATAGGGGTCCGGTACAAACAACATCTTTTTGGGCTGTTTTGCCAAATTACAGGTGCGATTGGTCTTTTCGCACACAAAAGGTCGTTTGGCCGAAATACCGTCTTTGTAGAAATTCCACAGGGGTTTCGTACATAAGAACGAGTCAGGCACGATCATACCCCCGTATATTTTCAACAAATTCATCAATCCGAGTTCTCTAAAATAAGTTTTGTTGGGTTCTGCCATCGTAGATACATTGGCGTCCCAGTCCGGAATGAGGCGACTAAAGCATTCGTCGTCAATCAAACAAATATAGAAATCCTGTTGATTGTGATCGATGATAGACTGAATCGTGTAGTGAATGTAGGGTTGATTCAAATTGTACGTATTACGCGAGGAAAAATCTTTCCACTCGCGTGCGTTGATTTCGTACTTGGTGTGAATCCATATTTTGGGCTTGTTGAAGCCGTAGAGCGGCGACTCGTTCAACAAATATTTACGAATAAGTTCGTCCTCATCGCGTTTCTCCTCGATAAAATATTGTTTGAAATGAGTGCCCACATAATTGGCCAGGAAGATAAGCGCCACCGCAAAAATTAGATAGATTATATTTTTTGATTGAAACATATGAGTATTCCGTCGGTTCTGTGTATATATTATAGAATATAATTATGTGGTCATATTTCTACCATATGACCACATATCCGTAAGTTGGGCAGAAGTCACACTAACGCGAATAGTAACCGTCTAATTTACGGGCTATTCCTCGAAAAAAATGTAATAATCAATCGTATAATCCGAATCGCTATATTTAATTTCAGAGGTAAACATTATGTTGTTCACTTTACATATTTGTCGCACAATGTTTGTGAACGACTTGTAAGTCAGTTTGCGTGTTACATAAAACTGCTTGGATAGATGATAATATCCGATAATATCATTAAAAAAGGCTTCGTGATATTTATGGAATACCAATTTACGAAAAGCATTGTTATCTACAACATAGTATTTTTCTTTTTTAAGACAAATTTTATCCAGCAAATCAAATAAAATATTAATGTCCACGGGCCGACAAAATAATTGACTCATATAACATACCCCACCAATTTTTTGTGTTTAGTTCTCCGATGGGTGATCGGGATTTTACATTCGGATCGCTTGATTGACACACACTAAATGGTGCGGCATAAACATCCAATTCATAAAAAGCACACTCATATATGTAAACAGACAAAATGCGACAACTTTCCAGGTGTCGGATTCGGAGGACTTTTCGCTGAGACGCTTTTTCTCCATCTGGGCAATCTTCTCCAGATAGAGAATGGCGTCCATGTGTTCCTCCTGGGCGTGATGAACCCACTGTAAAAAGGTCAGATCTTCGCGATCCAGGTCTGTGCCGTACTTTTCCTTGCCGAAACTCGCCCGGTGATGAAATTTACAGATCACCGAACTCACCACGCTGTCAAGTTTTTCCGTTCCATCGTCATCATACACATCCTCGCTCTGGATATCGCTCTCACTCTTATTACTGGTATCCAGCGACGTCGACGAACTTTCACTATAATCATCGTACATATGTTCAACATTGCGATACATAATGGGCGTGAAAATGCTCATGATCGGATACAGTATATTCATTATGTTGTATTTTTTATGTGTATTACAAAAATCAATTTTGTGGCCGGCCACCGCGCTGCGGCGCGGATTCTCAAACGAAAAACATCACGCCGCCTGAAAACACACAAATAATTCGTAACTCAACATGGTGAGCTCAATGGAATCTTCGTGAATGTTGTGAAAAATGGTGATGTATTTACAAATAATCGGAATCATGCGGTACTTTTGCTCTTCCGTCAATATGTGGGTGTTTTTTACAAACGTGAAAAAATAATCCAGAATGTCTATGACCGAATATCCGTAATCGAAAATACCCAACAGTATGTTAATAGCCTCCGGCAATTTACGCTGTAACAGGGCGTTCAGATAGATTTCAAACTGGATAAACGAAATATTCGAACATATTTTCTTACACATCTCCACATCCACCGGGGGCGCACTCGACAATTCGTTCCCCCCACAATTTTGTTGTTGTACGATATGAATCTTTTCCAAATTATTGATGACATTGCGCACCGAATTTCCCGATATTTTCAACAAGTACTCTTTGGACGGTTCGTCCACCGCAATCTGCTCTTTTTGGACGATTTTTTCCATGATATTTTTCATTTCCGCCACAGTTAACGCGGGAATGTGTAGAATGTTGACCCGCGATTGAATACTCTCGATGATTTTTTGAATATTGGAACACACCGCAATGAAATTGACATTGTGTTTGTATTTGTCAATGTAATTACGGAACACTTGCTGGCTTTGTTCGTTGATCGTATCCATGTCATCAATCACAATGAGCTTCTTTTTACCGAAAATACCGCAATGGGAGCGACAAAAGGTTTTCATCTCGGTGCGGAAAAACTGGATGCCTTGCTCTTTCAGATTATTAATAAACAGTATGTTGGATTCTGAAATGACATCGTCCCGCCGTAGGCCGTAATATTCGCGGATGATGGCATACAAAAAATTTGTTTTGCCCGAATTCGGACTACCAATCAACAGTAAATTTAAATCGTCCATTTCGAACAACGTGTGTAGCACCATCTTGAATTCGGGATCTAAGTTGAAATCATCAATGTGGTAAGGTTTGTATTTGGAAATGAATGTAGGTAAAGTGAAGGATGACGTTTTTTTGGCAGCGGTCGCCATGATATACACATATAACGGAATATCGTATATGTGTATTTTTACGAAAAATATATCCACGGACCGCGCAGTGGACAACGGATCACAATATTTGATCACCTTTCGTAATATGGGTATTGCGCGCGATTTCTTTGACGATTTTCGGGTACGCTTTCATCCGATCCACTTCCGGACGTATCATGGTCTGCATCAGTTTCATCCACATTTGCCCGATGGGGCTGTCAATATGTTCATCTTGCGCAGAGGTGGCTTCGCGCCAATCCACAAAACAGTTGATACCCTGTTTGGCGGCCCATTCGAGGGCTTCAATGAGTTTTTCGGTGTCCTCGTGCTTTGTCCATTCGTTGTTGTCTTTAATATACATAATCTCTCGTCTCAGATCGGTAAAGTGTATGGGCCGGGTATAAATGCTCATTGCGGTTAAATTATCGGTGACAATTTTGGCCAAGCCCTTTTGAAAACCGTTGTCCGCCTGATAATACAAATGGTCAAACGTGATCTTCATGTTGCTTATGAAATCAAATATGTTCATGGCATCCTTACATTTTTCGTTGAGAAACACATTGATAGTACAGTTGTTTTGAATGATGTTGGTGGTGGTCGTGTTGTTTTGAATGAGCCCCACCGCGGTAGGTTGGTGCGCAATTGTTTCTACACTGTCTTTCAACGTGTTGGTAATCTCCACAAAGGTTTTGATATTGTTCTGGGTGTTCTCCATGAACTTGACCACCACATCCTCGATGATTTCTTTCTTGATCTCGGTTTTAATAGCCTCCATGTTGATTATTTCGTTTTTTTGCCGCTCGTCGGGTGCAGCGGCGACGGGTTTCACAAACGTGCATTTTTTGGTGTGGGCCCAACAGGCTTTGTATTTATCATATTTGACGTCGCATTTCGTACAAATATATGTAGTGGTGATTTCCAAAAAATCTTCGGCCTGGTACTCTTTCTTGATATGTTCGTCCGATTTCTGGTGATTCTGGGCATCGCGTTTGTTCTCACTGGTGAAATTACAGTGTCGGCAGTGATAAATAATGGCCATTTTTTTGGGGGTTCGGTTCTCGGAGATCGGGGGTGCCGGTTCGGTGATCTCTAACACGATATTTTCCGATTTTTCGGAGGCGGGGTTTTTTACACACGAATTATGGTCGTCGCTTTTTTTGGCGACGGCGTCGCTTTTTTTGGCGACGATTTGTAGCTTTTTTTGGTGTTTAAATGTTTTTAAATGGCGCATGTATTCGAATTCACGTGACCATGTATGCTGACAAACATCGCAACAAAATGTGAATTTATTTTTATGGTCATCCCCTTCGTCGCTTTTTTTGGCGACGGTTTGTCGCTTTTTCTGCAAAAGTTCTAAAGATTTTAGATGTTTGTCAGTTTTTAGGTGTCTCTTGTATTCAAACTCACGGGACCATGAATGCTCACAAATTTCACAAAAAAACGATTTTTCAATTTTTTATGCTGTCGCTTTTTGTCGCCAAATTTGGCGATTGTTCTAAAAAAGTTCTAAAGTTTTCTAATATACAATGAGGGCCACAAAAATTTTGGGCAAGTAGCATGCGGACGTCCTAATTCTCCACAGCATAATTGAGAATTATTTTTTTGGTCACCAAAGCATTCTCGTAAGGAGGCCATTTTTCGGGGGGTAAAAAACAAAAGTCGACCGCCCTTTTTGAAAATTGCACAATTTAAATTGTGCAATTTCAAAATTTTCAAAATACTTTTTATATTTTTTGGAAACTTTCCTATTTTTATTTTGGAGAACCTGGGAAAAAACTATATAGAAATTGGGGTGTTTATCATATATTATCTTTGAAACACACCGCCGAGGGAGAATGACCCAATCCTACTACGATGTATTAGAAGTCCCCAAAAACGCGTCAGAATCGGATATAAAGAAGGCTTACCGCCGGCTGTCGCTTCAGTACCACCCTGACCGTAACAGCAGTCCCGGCGCAGAAGCAAAATTCAAGGAAATCAACGAGGCACACGAAACGCTCAGCAATGCGAACAAGCGCAAACAGTACGACATGGAACAGTCTGGTCATCCGATGTTTGGGGGTGGCGGGGGCGGGCCCGGGCCCGGAGGGTTCCCCGGGGGAGAGTTTCACGACATTAACGACGTTTTTAAACAAATGTTTGGGGGTGGGGGTGGGGGCATGGGGGTGCCCATGGGGTTTCCCGGCCAGGGGGGCGATTTCAACGTCTTTTTTGGAGGGCCGCCCGGGTTTGGGGTACCGATGGGAGGTAACCCCTTTTTCCAACAGCAAATGAATAAACCCCCGCCCATCATCAAAAATCTGAATTTAACCCTGGAACAAGTGTATTCGGGAGGAAATTTCAAAGTGGAATTTGAACGGTGGATCTTGATCAATAATGTCAAGATGTTTGAAACAATCAGTACGGACATCACCGTACCTCCGGGTATCGACGAGTCCGAAGTGTTCATTATGCGCGATACCGGTAACTCGGTGGAAAATCAAATCAAAGGCGACGTTAAAGTTTGTATTCAGGTGGAAAATAATACGGAATTCCAACGCAGTGGTATGGATTTGATCTATAAGCGAACTCTAACCCTCAAAGAATCACTGTGTGGGTTCAAATTCGAGTTGAAGCATCTCAACGGGAAAACCCTGGCGTTTAACAATTATACCAACATCACGGTGATCAAGCCCAATTATAAAAAAGTGGTACCCAATCTCGGCATGACAAAAAATGGAAACACCGGGAACCTGATTATCGAGTTTGATGTTGTTTTCCCGGATGATTTAGGCGAGGATCAAATTCGCCAGTTGAAAGAAATCCTTTAGCGCAAAATTTCTCACCCCCTCCACCTTTCCCCCCTCCCCTCTCCTATCTTGTCCAGAGAACATGTGCGTATATTTTTTAGAAAAAACCACAAATATATATTATATAAATTCTTATATAAAAATCTAAGTGTTATTCTCATAAAATGAGTAAAATGGTGGAACAAAGTGCGCAAAAAACGCCGGCGGCGACGGCGGGCGCTGCACCGCAAGTGACCGAGGACGGTTACCGCTTGCCGGCGACTAGCACCCTCATCCACGCGGCCAAATTGGCTATTGTGGAGGACAAACCGGTGCTCTTGGACTACTGGACGCAGTCCTTGGAGAAGACGGTGTTGATTGGTGTGAAAGACAGCCAAGAGTACAAGGACAGCCCCGAGAAGCTGTTGGTGAAAAGCGAGGAAGAGTACACGAGTCCCATTTCCAAGATTTACGGCGCGGGCACGGACTACATTATTGTGACGGAGAACTCGATCTATTTAGTGGACAAGGGTATCCCCACCAAACGTATTTCTACGTAAACACACCCGCGGAAAATTATTCGGGATAAAACCGCAAATATGCCTCGGGGATCGCAGACGTAGTATAGAATTTCATCTGTTTATTTTCGAACAAATGAAATGCGTAGACCATGTTTCCCAGACTGTCGCGGCCCTTTTCTACCAGTTGAGTACCCACGGGAATGTGGAGGGTTCTGGGTTTATTTTTTTCGTTTACAGTGACATGGAACAACGGATGCATCACGATGTGTATGCGCGGTGACAACAGATTAGTGGTGGGGGCGATTGACATTGTAGGGGGTGGGGACGGGATGGGGGGGTGTGGGGTGGTGCGGGGGCGAAATATGTTATCCGGGTTTATTCTTGACAATTTCCATCAATTTTGTGGTAACTGCTGTCCACGGTGTGTCATAAAGATACCGAAATCATCCGTTTTTTCAATTGAATGTTTTTATTTTTAGTCACGGGGTCTTCATTGGCCACCGAAATATGCGAGTATTCCTGTTGAAACATATTTTTAATGAAATTGTAGATGAAGACCAGGATTTTCTCCGAGCAGTTGCCCACAATGAGACAGCTACCGGTACGAAAAATCATGAAACTGACTTCGGTGTATTTTTTATTTTCGATCAATTCGCTCATTTTCATCCCGCGATCTTCCGCCAAAATCATGCCATTTTGAGAACCATCCTCTGTAAACCCAATGTCGTTGTTAAAATAAAATTTACACTTGACTCCGGGATAACTGCACGGATCGTAGGCGGTTTCTATGCCGTATTTGTCGCTCTTCAAAATGGCATACAACCGGTCTCGATTGATGAAATATCCGCAGTTGAAATTGGAATTAATCAACACATTTTCGTTGCCGCGGTTCTCCACAAAGTCAATCTTGCGGGGGACCAGGGGTTGAAGCAATTGAATAATCATGGGTTTGATAGTGTCCAGGATTGTATTGTTTAAAATTCCCGGAATCTCCATTTTACCCGTATTGAAAATCTTCACGTGAATTTCTCGGAAAATTTCGTCGTACTTCACCCGAATAACAATGGCAAAACAGTTGTAGAATGCGTTCTTCTGTTTAATTCGGGTATTGATAATGTCCTTTTTCGACAGACCGATGGTGATTTTCCGTTCGTCTTTGAATTTGATACGCCGCGCCGTGGGGTTATTAATCTGTTTGATCACATACTCGTTGTAATAGTATTCGCGCACCATTTTTTCCCGGATAGTTTCGTATTCTTCCGGGGTTTTCGACACAATTTTCATTTGTTTTTTAATTACCCCCGTCTGGGGAGTCCAATATTCCAACACCGGAATATTCCAAAACACGTGGTTAATGTCAATGTCTTGGTTCAAAAAGAGGACTTTGGTCTTGGTGGAAATATAGAGGTCTTCGCAGGTGGGTGTCTCGTTACACAAATTGGGTACACCCGCGGCCGGCTTGGGATCCGATGAACCATGGTCTGTCTCCGCGTGTGAATGTTCTTCCCGGGTGGGGCTATATACCGGTGCGATTTTTCGGGTATTGACGGCCGGCGACCAGTCCGTATTTTGAGAGCTCTTGTGTGTTCTTATGGACAACGACGACGCGTGATATTGTGCTGTTAAAAATTTCGACCACTCTTCCTCGAGTAAAGAGGGGGGTGCGGTAGACGTTGCGGATTTTGTCATACATGTCATCGCAAACCAAGCGCCGACGAGAAAGAAAATTAGCGTGGATGGGGTACAAGCAATTATATTATTTTTGACAATATAAAGAGCCCGCATTCCTTTATATTGTTTTCAATTTTTATTTAGGCGTACCCGGTTTACCGAAAGACCCTGAAAAAATCGGGGAATAAAATTGTGTTTGTACTATTTATACGGCGAGTTTTTTCTTCCCGGGTGTAAAAGGAAGATGGAAACACGACATATTTCCGATGTCATGTGGAAAAAATCCACAATCGAAGGTCCCATATTTTCGGGATTTTACGGTTCGCCAAATGTCCCCAAATACCTACCTAGAAAACGCTCACCCTCTTCGCAGTACGAATATCCGACGCAAACGGTGTACGGATCTCCCCACCCCCACACCCACCCAGTTTACAAATCTGCTTCTCACGTGGATCCCACGTTTTTTGTGTCAGGTTCTCCCGAAAATTATTTTATAAGTACTCTGGAAAAACGTCTCGACAAATATTAGTGCGCTAGTGGTGCGGGTCCCCCCAAAGTTCCCGCATTTTGTGGCAAAAATAGTTTAACATAACTTCGGTTTTAACATCGTTGTTATGTAGTATTTCTTCCATGATGGGAAACAGCTCGAGAGAATATTGTTTCTCCCGGATGATAAAGTGAAAATATTTTAATAACACGGATTTTTTATCAATATTGTATTGTGAACTCACGTCGCAAATATATTTTTTAATGTTCTCCACATTTGCGTCGGGTTCTCTGTTTACGATGACGGCGTGAATGTTTTCCAGCAACCCGCGATGTACGATTTTTTTGTCCCAATTTAAAAAATTCATGTTTTGGTTCAACTGAATGAAGTTGATCATACTGCGAATATCTGACTGAAAAATGGTCTGTATGGTTTCGATTGCGTCACGGTCCATCGCGATCCCCTCCTTTTCCGCAATATTGCGAATGAAGCGGTAAATGTCTTCTTTAGGTAACTGGTTGAATCGAACACAAATAAATTCGTGCTGTAACGATTCCTCAATCTTACTGATATAGTTACAAATGAGACAAAATCGCACGTTGGGAGAACAGGTTTGTAGGAGGTATTTCAGGGCATGTTGGGCGTTTTTCGTCATGTAGTCGACCTCGTCCAAAATGACAAATTTCATGCCAACGTCAAACATGTTTTTAGACCGAATAAATTGGTATATTTGGTTACGAATAATGTCGATGCCGCGTTCGTCCGACGCATTGAGATGTATGACCAAATTTTTGTTGATCTTGTAGTATTTGGATTGGTATTCGTTGATCAAATTCATGATTGTGGTGGTTTTACCGGTACCGGGAGAACCGTAAAACAACAAATTGGGAAAATAGTTCTTGTCCAGAATATTTTTAAAGAGCTGTTGGTTGATCTCGTCGAGAACAATGTTGTCAAAGTGGACGGGACGGTATTTTTCAACCCACGGTATATTTGTGTGGTCATTTTTATCCATAGAGGGCGCCTGTAATCTATAGATTGTCCATATTTCTAATTCGTTTTACACTTTGGGACATTTCCAACACCAACAAACCTAAAAACAATTATCTAATGATTATTATGAATTATACCCCCCGAGGAGATTCACAGATGAATCACGCTCATTGGTGTAATATACATAAATATGTTGGTTTAATTCATCTTTGTGGCATGATAATAGAAGACGTATACGGATTTATTATTCAAAAAAATGTATTTTTTGATAAATTGTATATGATTAGTTTTGTATCTATTCCATTTTCTTGGATACTATGTAAAGATGAATGTGTCATTTCTTATGTAATGAAGAAATTGGAAAACGAGCAATATATATTAGGAAATGAACCAGATAATGTAAACGATATCCGCAATTTATTTGTAAACGAGAAACAATACCTGATTTTTTATCACATAAATAATTTATTGAGAGTATTTTCGGTGGTGGTTGTAAATAACAGAACCACCCATATCAATCACATTATTTTGGTCCCAACCTTCGTACTATACTTGTGTTATACTTACGACATAACCTACAAATTACATTATAACAAAAAATTTTATCCTTATTTTCAAATATGCTTTTGCATGTATTTATTTTCTGTATTATACACAACCGTCGGGGTCTGAATAGTCAACCGGGGCGGGTGGGACCAAAGAATAAATAAAAATGACTTAGAATTTCTCACGAAATAATCACATATAAAACATCGAATTTTTGACGCATGCCCCGAAAAAAAATACCTCCGGTCTCGGAACAAGCACCGTCCCCTGCGCCGAGTAAAAGAAACGTACGCATTTCCACCAAGGCTCCTCGGGGGGGTTCGACTCCCGACCACCACAACAACAATAATAACATTCAAATGAAAATCGAAGACTCCCCTCCAGTTGCCACCGCACCATCTACAGTAGATCGCCCCACTCCACCGGAAAAACCCCCCATTCCGCCGCCTTCTGCTCCGGAAATCACCGAACCGATTGTGGTGCTTAGTGAACACAGTAAACAGCCCATTGCGACGTTTAGTCCCATACCCATTTATGTTACTACAAACCCGTTTGAGGAAGATCCGGCGAAGAAAAAGGGGCGAAAACCGAAAGGGGGGAAAATCGTGTTTAAGAACAAGGAGTACGAAGAATCATTGTCTCAGGTGTCCAATGTGATTCTCCACTTGAAGTGTTCGGTCCAAGACTTGGACGATTACACGGCGAAAATGAACAAACTGGTTACCAACGAGTTGACGTATAATCCGACAATTCCTCCGGAAATTCAGACATACAACAGCGATCTTACTGCCGACAAATTCAGTAGTTACGGGGTATCGGTACCGATGGGCACCGAACCCCTGGCGGTTACCGCTGACACTTCCGCCGTAAAATATGCGTACAGTGACCCACATGCGGTGGTGAATAAAACCCCGGGCATGACATTACAATCGAATTTGTGTAGGGCATGTAATGCTTCCATGGCGGAAGAGTCGGAAGAAGATTTCCCGGAGAACGGGGACATAAATATTCGCGATATCAACCAAAAACTCAAGCAACTGAAAATTAACCTGTATAAAAACACCCTCCAGGACAAAAAATCCGCGTGTTTTTGGTGCACATACGAGTTTGATAATCAGCCGTGTTACATCCCTAAACACGAAATGGACGGGAAAATTTATGGATACGGGTCGTTTTGTAGGCCCGAGTGCGCAGTGGCTTTCTTGATGAAAGAGAATCTGGACGATAGTACCAAGTTTGAACGGTACCACTTGTTGAACAATCTCTACGGTAAAGTCTACGAATTTAAAAAGAATATCAAGCCGGCACCCAACCCGTATTATCTGTTGGACAAGTTTTTTGGGAGTCTCACCATTCAAGAGTACCGAAAACTGCTTAAAACGGAACACTTGTTAACGGTTATTGACAAGCCTTTGAGTCGTACGTTGCCGGAGCTGCTCGAGGACAATGACAATTTCCTGTTGGGCATTTTTGGAGGTAGTTCGAAACCGACGTCCAACGGGGGGAACGTGTATAAAGTGAAACGACAGTCGGAACGCACCGCCACCCAAAGCAAAACGTCCATCATGAAAGAGAAATTTGGTATAACGTAAAAATAAGATATTGTAAAACCAGATAAAGAGAACCGGATCTATATTATGTGCAAGAATGGCCGAGTGGTCTAAGGCGGCAGACTTAAGACCTGCTACATAAATGTGCGTGGGTTCGAACCCCACTTCTTGCAAAGAGAGCTCGCCCAATCGGTAAGCTCCAGATGGGAGGATTTATTGAAAAGTGTATCCCCCCATATGTATATTGTTGATGTAGATGTTGAAATCAACAATATAAACCGATCTACATGTAATAATCTATACTGGCTTCTTTTTCGCGGATAAATATGATTACGATTCAATTGATGGGCGGGTTGGGAAACCAATTGTTTCAGATTGCGACGACGTTGGCCTTTGCGATCCGTAACAGGATTACTCCGGTGTTTCCCTACTCGGAAACCCTGGCCATCGGGGTCGAGCGTCCAACATATTGGACCACGTTACTGAGTAAACTAACGAAATTCACGGTAAGGGAAACACCTTATTTTGACAACGAATCGCTGAGTAAGTTACCGAAATATCACGAGAGATCGTTCAGATACAGTGCGTTGCCTTCGGTTGCGCTGTTGGAAAACCACATGTTGGTCGGATATTTTCAGAGTTATTTGTATTTCGACGATGTGAAACAGAAATTATTTGAAGTCATGGGAATAAATGAACAGCGTGAGCAAATAAAACACGAGTTTTCGGACCTGCTCGGTATCACCGAAAAGGAGAAATTTCCCAACGTCATTTGTATTCATTTTCGTCTGGGAGATTACAAAGTGAAACAGGATTGCCATCCGATCTTGCCTTATGAGTATTATGACCGAGCACTGCAGATGTTTTCCCCCGAATTTCTCGAAAAGGTGCGGGTTCTTTATTTTTGCGAAAAGGAGGACGTTGAGACGGTTTCCAAGATCATGGAACGGCTCGAAGACAAGTATTATCTTCAAGATGTAGTCGGCGTAGATACGGATATTCCGGATTGGAAACAGTTGTTAATCATGAGCTGTGGTCGAATCAACATTATTGCGAACAGTTCGTTTTCTTGGTGGTCGGCGTATATCAATGATCATCCGTTGAAAACAGTCATCTATCCCAGTGTTTGGTTTGGACCTAGTATGGGTAACATGGATGTATCGGACATGTTCCCGAAAAACGACGACTGGATTCGTATTTGAATGGAGCGTTAGTGGATGGACCATAAAAATTGATTCTTGTAAATGATGTTTTTGAAAGAAATAAAGACATCATTTTATAACTAATAAGCAATCCCACGGTCCCTGCCAGTATACCACAATACTACGCAAATGTACACCTATAAGGAGAATTACGATGCTCTCATGCAGCTACCGCTCGTGATGAATTTGAATAAACAGATTAAAAAGTTGAAAAACCAGCTGAAGCAACGAGACACGCAGTTGGCATTTGCGCAAAATAGTTTGATCACGGCAAAACAAATGTTGAAATTGACCAACAAACAAATGGCCATGATGCGGGACATGGTTCAATCGTCCCGGGGGGAGCGCGATGTACCGAGAAATATTCGTGTTAAGAAGGAACCTGGGATCGTGATTGATTTGGTTGGCGAACCAAAGCAGGAGGATGTGGTACCAGATACGGTCCCTTCTGTGAAGGAAAACATTGTGTATGAAATTGTAGAGGGGGAGGAAGAGGAGGAAGCAGAGGAAGAGGAAGAGAATGAAGAAGAGAATGAAGAAGAGAATGAAGAAGAGAAGGAGGAAGCAGAGGAAGCAGAGGAAGCAGAGGAAGCAGAGGAAGCAGAGGAAGCAGAGGAAGCAGAGGAAGAGGAGGAAGCAGAGGCAGAAGAGGAAGCAGAGGAAGAGGAGGAAGCAGAGGAGGGTGAGGAGGAGGAAGTTTTCGAGGTCACAATTCAAGGTAAGACGTATTACACTACCAATGAACAAACCGGTATTATTTACGATACCGACGAAAACGGAGATGTCAGCCTGGAAGTCGGGGTATATAAGAATGGTCAACCGACCTTTTATGCGAAAAAGTAAAAACTCACCACTCCTCTAGTCGTTAAAATACAGCATGTTACATGATTCGGCGAAACTGAACCCGGTTTTTACGTGTACGTCTTTTTTTACGGCTGCCACCCTGAGAAGCACCCGGTTCCGATTTCTGGGTGGTACGCGACGTACTACCCTTTTCCAACGCCAAAGGCTTTCCATCGGAAGGAATCGCGACAAACGGCGCCGGTAATAAAATCCAAGAACCCTGTTTTTTCCGGTTGGTCATTATTTCAAAACGATCAGTCAATACCGAATCTTGATAAGCACACGAAATAAGTTTGGTATTGGAGGCATTTAATTGGCCTTCTACCACATCTAAATGTACGTATAATTCGTATTTGTGGTCGTTTCCACGATTAATGTTTATTTCACTGACCCCCGTTTCCGCAAAAGATTCAATGACATCCCGCTGTTCCGCATTTTTCAAAATGTCACAGGTGGGGTTGAATTTATCAAAGCATCCGTAGATGGCATTCGCCAGTGTGACAAATTCCGTTTTATCAAGTGTATCACTGGCGACTTGGTTGTTCGCATAATTATCAATTAACTCCTGTAATACGGGATTACTGGTGTTACGTTCGGGGGTTAGAAATTTCTTTACTACATTGATAAACGTAGTGTATCCCGTGTATTTTTCCATAGGTACGTTCACATCGATATTACGATTTTCCAGGTATTTTTCGCTCAGGATACGGCTGTCTTTGCCCACATTGTAGACTTGGGTTAGCGCATTGATAAATATGGTGGTATTACGATCAAAACGTATTCCCGACGCCGTGAAAATGGGCTGTATCAATTCCAATATACTGTCGTACAAAATGGAGTCGGGAGTTTTATTCACCCGGTCTTTGGTGCTGTCGACGGGGACCGTGGTCAATTCTTTGATTCGGACGATATCGCGATCACTTTGATCACTTTTGTCGTAAGGTTGGGTACTGACATATGATCCGCCAAATTTATCGGCGTCCTCTTTCAATAAAAATTGCGTCGCTGGAGCTATTTTCGAGTATCCACTGTCTTCGGTATCATTGGAGTATTTGACAGTCACTTTGTTTTTAATCGTCGCGCCAGTCGTGTTTATTAAAACAAAATTTTTTTTGCCATCCTGAGTGACCTCCGTTTCTATTTTTTCCGCAACATACTTGTCCGTGTCTGAATTCAAGTAGTCGTTGAATTTACCGCTATTTTTATACAAATCAATTCCTTGGACAGTAATATAAATGGTGATACTCAAATTGGTGGATCTTCCCCCCAAATTGACCAAAAACACCGTCATCGCATTGTTAGTTATGGTGCTTCTCTCCGTCAGTTTAATTTTGTACCAAAACCCCATGCGGTCTTTAAATTCGTAGATAGTATCACCCCCCTTTTCTTTTTTGAAAAAATCCGCATAATTCCTACGGTCGATATGGATAGGTTTTTCCCGGTTTACCCGTGATTCATATAAAATATCGTTCATTTCTTTCTGAATTTCCGTGGTACGCGACACATCTGTATCACGACGTTCTTCCGAACCTTCGGGACCGGTACTAGTCGCCGCCGGCGACGGCGCACTGGTTTTGGATAAACCGATCCATTCCCGGTATTTTTTCAGATTTTTAAACATTCCCAGGAGGGTTTTTAAATCGGAAATTTTGGTCAGTTCTTCGTAGTAGACCCGCGTACCCGAAGTGTTGCTGCGTTCAATATTCTGAATACGATTTTCGATCAACTGGATGTCGTTGTCGTAGTTATTGTATTTTTTGATGATGGTATTTATTTTTTTGTTATTATTCGTGTATTCGCGGTCAATACGATTTTTTTCTTTATTACACCACATGTAATATTCATAATAGGCATTGAAGAGAGATTGGTATACGGGGTGATTAAAAATGTCGTCCAACAACACTGCCCGGAGAACTGTATACGCTTTCGCGTCCTCTCGCAAATAAGTATACTGAGGAATAAAATTCGACAATATATTGAAATTGATATTGGGAGACGCGTTACGGTTGATCAATTCGTAGTAAGATCTTGATATGTTGTTGATCCGGGGATACACCGTTTTAAATAATAATTGTAACATGTAGGTCGCATTACGTTTGCTGTTGAGTTCCTTGTTGGTGTTTCCTTGTCCCCCCGATTTCAAAATATATTTGCGCAACTTCAGTTCGAATATTTCCCGCGCAAAGAAAAAATCCATGACATCGTGGGGCTCCATTTTTGATAGATACATGATGGGGTATTCGTATTCGTTGGTAAAAAACGGCAGTTCCGCATAGGTAGGTTTGGGAATGGCGTATTTCGGCCGGGGACCGAGTATAAACGCCGAACTTTTTAACATAAACGGGGTTTTGTTGGGGATATTGGTCGTGATCATCATTTGGAGAGGATAAATATCGTAAAGTTTAATTTCTGCGGCGGCGGAGGTGGTATCGCGGGATTCGTTGGCAAACAAGGTTCCGATCCGGGTTATCTTATCTCTTGAATCCATGTAGTATTATCAATATTATTCAAAATATAAATTACACAATTACACTGTATATTTATTCTATATAGTGTAAACATATTTTTACTTGTCCCGTTTACGATATCAATACCGCGCAAAAGCCATGGAGGTTTCTGAGCCCATTGACTGGAATTCCTCTATTTTTACCGCGGGGACGCTGTCTGTCGGGATGGGATTTACGACGTCCACAGTTTGCGAAAGTTCTGTCAGAGACGGTGACTGCGATTCGGTTTCTAGCGACTGTGCTTTTGCCTTTTCTAAAATGGCATTAGCCTTATCAATATCTTCCTGAGTAATCGTGCGGTTCTCCATACCTTCGTTTTTCAGCATTTCCGTGTGGTAATTCGTGAACGATTCGGGTAAACAACAATATTTACTGTTTTCGTTGAATAAAAATTCGAAAATCGCGGTAAATAGGACGGTAAAAATCAGAGAAATATAGATATCGCGGGTACCCATCCAGGTAATCGCAAATACCAGTATCTGTTTACTAAACGTGTATTTCAGATATCCCTCGACACTTTTGCTTAATTTGATGTTTATAAATTTGGCCCCAATGTTCAATAAAATGATCATCATACCCGCGAAAATTTTGCTCGTGTTCAGATTTTGTACCACATTGTCAATGTGGTTCACAATGTATTTCAGGGGGTCTTTTTGAAACGAAAGGTTGGCGGTTTTCGTCAGATTCGTTTTAGATTTAGAGAGAGGTTTCATGTCGAAATTCATGTTTGTAATTGCGCGGTTGATTCTGAAATTCACGTACACGCGAGTACCTGGTATATTCTATCATGCGAAATTTTTACAGTTGTGAAACACAGATATTGTTCAGTAACTTACCCGGGATAATACGGCCGTGAACCAGTCGTTGGAACTTTTCGGTTTGACGATTTCCTCTTCCGTACGCAGCTTTTGGTTGGACAGGGAAAATTTACACGTGGGGTTACACGGATTACATACCGAGTGGGCGGTCGTCTTTACTTCCGGAAACACGTGTTCCGTCATTTCCGGATGAACGGAAAAATGCTTGTACTGGAGTTCTCCGTTTTTACAGTGAGTATCCACAAACTCTTGCTCAGCATCGGTTCTTTCGGGATAAAGGGGGCGATCGATGGTCGCATGGAAATCGGGTTCTCCGGGATAAGTAGCCATACCTTCCAATTTTACCATGCGAATCGCCGACCCCTCCTGTTGATAATGGTAGTAGTAAATGACCGCGATACAAAACAGTAATCCGTACACCAAATTGTGTGTGGTGTAGTAAGCAATCAGAATCACGGCGCATAACTTGCCTAAAATCGAGTGACTGAAATCATCCATCCAGGCGGGAAACGTAAAAAACAAGAAAATGATGAGGATCAACGAAAAATCACAAAAACATTTAGAGTATTCAAACCGGGCCATTATCTACAATCGTTTTGAATAAACGGATCCTATATATTACTATGCTTATTTTTATCCCCAACGATCTGAGGCGTAAAAGAACCAAAGATTTTCTCCGGATTTTGTAAGATAATATTTTCACTATCAAGTTTACTACCCCTCAAAAAATATAATTCATGTCCTTGTTGGCGACCGCCTCTGCCTGGACAAATGACAACCAAACCCGAAAACGCCAATCCACCATGCGAAAAACGGTGAAAATACGGCCGTACAACGACTCTACGGGCGACATGGATCCCGACGATTATGTGTCGGTGGCCGAAAATTATCAAAATTTACAAAACACGGCACCGCCGTCGGTGTCCGATGTTCAAGCCTCTAATGAAGAGAAATCCGCCAAAGTGAACGAAATGTTGAATAAAATCACTTCTTTTAACTCCGAAAACGACGGGAATAAACTCGCCGATTTTAAACCACTACAGCGTCCAGATATGACCAATAACCGGGAATCGGTTAAGGATAGCAACATGTATGGATCACCGTCGGCATCTCGTGTTTCTCGCAATTTGGATCCGCAGGAATTACTTCCCCAAACCCTGGTTCGGTCGTCAGGGAACACGGGAGATTATTTAGCAAATGAACCGAAACTGGATTACAGCAATTATAAACAGACGTACGAGAATTCTCCGAAATTGTTTCAAAATCAGCCGTACTATGCGAAAATGGGGATTGGCGCAACTTCGGCACCCGGGGATGAACGACTCATTGAAAAAATAAATTACATGATCCATTTGTTGGAGGAGAACCATGCCGAAAAAACGGCCAACATTACCGAAGAATTCATTCTTTATCTGTTCTTGGGGGTCTTTGTGATATTTACGGTGGATTCTTTCACCCGCGCAGGCAAGTACGTCCGCTAATTATGTGTCTTAGCATACCATACAGCCCGGGTAACACTCGAATACCTAGCGAATGTTTTCCGGTGAGTTCCAGTTGCCGTAGGTTGGCAAGTTTACCGCGGTTCATGTGTGCGGTCTTACGTTCTCGAAAAACACGCTTCCAGGTTCTCTGGATAATTCGGAGCCAAAACGTTTTGATCAACACGTTTTGCCAATGACTGTGGGGTTCGAGATTCAGCTGCATGATTTCCATGGAAAGGTCATTTTCATTTAACGGATAGAAAATACTGTATTCTTTCAAATAGTGTAGTACATGGTTGACGGGATACTTTAAAAAGGTTTTCGACTGGATCGCGGTATTTAGCAGAAGTCGCCCCGACCGCGTATGCGCGACAAATCCCAAATAATAACGATGGTTCTCTTTTTTAGAATCTAAAAATACACACTCTTCACGGTATATAGAATCAATTTGGGCGCGGGTGGGATTCGTAGGAAAATAGTGTGTATATAAAGAGTCTTCGTCAGAATCGGTATCCGAATCTACGGTATCCGAATCTATTCCGCTGGCAATGTCGTCTTCAATGACCACAATGTCTTCTTCAAAGCCTTCCTCATTTTCGTGGGAAGATTGGGTAGAATCGGTATCACTCATAACTAATTATAAGTGATATTTGAATAATGTCGACGGGGGGTTCGGTAATTTTGATGCCACGAAACCCCCCATACCGGCTTCAATTTTTGCCCGTGTTTCTCTCGTTCAATTCATTTGTGAAACAAATATAGACAATATATACGCAATACATCTACTGTATAATGACAGTGATAAATAACATTGAAATAGATAACATCACTTATCGACGAAACGAAACCCGCGAGGCAATTATAAATAACGATCCTACTGAGGAAAAATTACATGTCATCGCGGTAGTTTCGAATCCGTGTTTATATGCGATTCGTTACATTCTTTTTCGGGAATTTGTTAAACGTATGACTCTGGACGAATCCAATGTGATTTTGTATGTGGTGGAATTGGCGTACGGAAATCAGCGTTTTTTAATGACGGATAAACGTAATCCGCGTCACCTTCAAATACGCACGACGACCCCGATTTGGCACAAGGAGAACATGGTGAACATGGGTGTAAAGAAACTGTTGCCCCCCAACTGGAAAGCCATGGCATGGATTGATGCGGACGTTGAGTTCGAAAATCCGAGTTGGGCGACAGACACGCTGAGAATTTTGAACGGTTCCAAGGACATTGTTCAGGTGTTTAGTCATGCGGTTGACATGAATAAGCACGGGGAGGCTCTCCAGATTTTTTCGGGATTTGGCTACCAATATACGAAACAGAATCCTCATGGGCAAGGTGTGAATTTTTGGCACCCCGGATTCGGGTGGGCGTGTACCCGGAAGGCTTACGAGAAGATGGGTGGGCTTTATCAATACGCTATTTTGGGTTCAGGGGACAACATCATGGCACTGTGTTTGATTGGTCAAGGTAAAAGCGGTATCAATCTGAAGTCTACGCCCAATTATAAAAAATCCGTCAATGATTTCGAACAACGTGTACGTGGTCTGCGGTTGGGATATGTCCCGGGCGTGATTCGACACCATTATCACGGCGCCAAGAAAAATCGCAAATACATGGAACGGTGGACGATTTTGGTAAAACACGATTACGACCCGGATCTTCACGTCGCGGTCGATTCTCACGGCTGTTTGGTTCCCACGGCGGCGTGTCCCCCGGAATTATTGAGCGACATTTTTCACTACTTTGAAGAGCGTAACGAAGACGAAGATTTCCAGGAGCTTCGGTTGGACTACATCAAACCGGAAGATCAGGAGGAAACACGTGCCGCGGAATCTGCGTGATTCGATATATCATCGCGTCTGACATCGTATTCTCTCCTCTTCTGCCGTTTTTGCCATGGCGTTGCGTGTTTCTAATGTGGTCTGAAGCGACTCACGAATGGCATTGATTGTCTGATTCATGACACTCATTTCGTACTGTAATTTCTCTAGCCAGTGATCAATTATGTGTATTTTTTCCGGTATGTTTGTTGCGATGTCTGTCATATTTCCTCCGATTGTATGATTTACTGATTTACTGATATAATTTGTAGGCATTTTTGTCATGACAATAAGTGTAAATAACCGCATTTACACTTATTCGTGGATTCAGTCATAGAATTCTTGAGACTTCTGATGCATGAACGGGTGGTGTTTCCAGCCAAACAGTTTTTCTTCGTCTACACTGGAAATTTCGATATAGTCGATGTTTTCCAAGAGTTCACATAACATGTTCTCCGTTACACGGGATTGTAACATGTTTGCGTGATTCCATTCCAATTGAATGAACGGGTGGTAGGCTTCGATGGTTTTCATTCCCCCCTGTAATATCGCGTATTCCCATCCTTCGGTGTCTATTTTGATGAAATCCACCCGGATATTTTTTTCGAAAAACTGACTGTCGAGGGTCACCACCTGGACATTGATAGGGTGAATGTCTTGGAAACGCATTTGTTCCACGTTGGTCCCCATCGTGTTCAACCCGTTGTTGTGTAAACAGGTGTTTAACGTCGTCATTCCGTTTTCATTCGAAATTCCTAAAGGGAAAGTTTTCACATTGGTGATTCCGTTCAACGCCAAATTATCCTGTAAAAGTCGGTAGGTGTCGGGAAACGGCTCGAACGCATAAAATGTGGTATTTGGTAAAAATTTCGCGTAAAGGGAATACAGACCGGATTGGGCACCAATGTCCACCACGGTAGATGGATAGATTTTTTCGGCATAATGTTTCACTGCCAAAAAAAATTGGCGGATGGAGGCGTTTTCCCACAGTTGGTTGTTAGACATGAAGGTGTTGGGAGTAATTTCACAGGTAGATTGGGTGACCTGGATCGGGTAGTTGGGATCGTTGAAATAATAAAATGTGCGGGGGGATGTCATGATTCGGTCCGTCAATATACATATCCGATTATTTTGAATTGTACATTGTTACACACACATACAAGATCACATGGGTACGCGAAGTTCCCCCATTTTTAGTAAATTTTACACATGAAATGTGGGACTCGACAATTCGTGTCACCTCCGGAAAAATAATCGCAAATTACGCACTATGTACTACGAATCTTTAGGAATTTATGGGAGTATTGTATAATAATCCCCTCTTTCTCAATTTTAAACAATGAGTCAGGTAAAACGCCGCGGCAATAATCGAAAACAGACAAACCGACACATCGAGGAGGAACTCGCTCATTACAATCTCGGAAAAGAATCCAAAGAATGTATGAAGACCGTGTTTGAAAATTTTCATTATTTGTCCGCAAAAGAGAAATCCCTCATCGACGCCAAATTCACCAAACCCAAGAATAAGTCGCAGGCCAGGTATGTTCACATCTTGAACAATACCAACCACAAGATTATTATTGCGACGGGTCCGGCCGGTACAGGGAAAACTCTTTTTGGTACGGAATATGGCGTTAAAAATTTTTTGATGGGGAAATACGAAAAACTTATTTTTACACGTCCCGCGGTGAGTACTGACGAAGATCTGGGGTTTTTACCCGGGACGCTGGAAGATAAAATGGCGCCCTGGATACGGCCCATCTACGACATTCTGTATAAATTCATGACTCCCGCGGAAGTCACCCAAATGCTGGAAGAAAAAATCATCGAAATCGCACCTCTGGGGTACATGCGCGGTCGTACCTTTAAAAACACGTGGATTGTTGCGGACGAAATGCAGAACAGTACGCAAAATCAGATGAAGATGTTGCTTACCCGTTTGGGGGAAAATTCGCGTATGGTGATTACCGGGGATCTGGATCAACACGACCGTACCGGAGAAATCAACGGTTTACACGATTTTCTGGAAAAATTCCGGGGATGTCGGTCCAACTCCATATCTAGTATCGAATTCGAAATGGGCGACATTGAACGCGAAGAAGTGGTCAAAGAAGTACTGGATATTTACGGCGGAGGAGTTCCACCAATGTACGTGTTGGACCGGGTAAGTTCGCCCGAACTGTCGTCTAAAGGAAGTGATACGGGTTCGGATACCTGATTTTTCGGCAATTCGTTCAAAAAAGAATCGAACGAACCCGAATGATGGATGCGGTCACGAGACCGAACAAACAAACTCGATAAATTCGGCGCAGAATGGAAAATATGTTGACTGTTGAACGCCACCTTTTTTTTGATTTTTTTATTTTCGGGGAAGATCCGGGTTGAACAATAACAACAGTACCGGGAAAACATTATATGTAGGACAGATTACTCACTGCCAAAAAAAGCGCCCTTACCCAAGTTAAAATCGCTCAAGCGGGTGATCGATTCTTGATTGTCCTTCATAATCTCCTTGATCAAATCCTTGATTGAGATCATCCCCAAACACTCATCGTCCTTGTCGTCCATGATGATCAAATGCCGGATGTCCTTCAACAGCATCTTGTTCATACACAACTGCAGGGAATCCGTCTCCCGGGCCACAATCAAATGAGGGCTGTAGGTACAAATATCCTTGACCTTGGTCTCCGTGGACTTCTTGCCCAGCGCCGCCACCTTGTTAATGTAATCCCGCTCGGAACAGACCCCCACCACCTTGTTCTGGTCGTCAGTGACGGCCAGACAGCCAATGTTAAACGCGGTGAACCGGGTTACTGCTTCGCGGGTGTTGCTGTTCTCGTTGATCTTGAAATCAATCTTGTGATAGCAACTGTTTTGAAAAACCTTCAGGGCCGAAATCTTACTGGGGCCGGTGACATATTGACGTGTAATGGTTTGAAGAGGAAAACGCAACATGGAATAGATAATATACAATGTATACTGTCTATTGTTTAAGTTTCTTACAAAAGATTATTTTTACACATAGAGACTCTGGGCGGTCGTAATATACTTCAAAATCATGCCGTCAATCTTGCCGAGTTTAGATAGCAGTTCCAACATGTCATCGTGTTGTTCACACAGGTTCATGAGTTCTTTGGTCATGGTGCTGATTTTCAGAATGGCCTTGGTGAAATCGCCGATCGCAATGGCACGTTCCGCCAATTTCGTCTGTATGAACAATTTACATTGCGCTTCGTCCTCGCATGCGCACCAGTCTGCTATGATGTCCAACAAATCATATATCATGTCCAGGTCGTTTTCTGAACCGCTGTTGGAGATTGTAATGTGGTCATGTTGCCGGTAGTCGTAATAGGCATCCATCACTTTTTGGTAGTCCTCGGTGGCCCGTCGTAATCCCGCATCTTTGGTAGTTGGAACGGACAATTTCGCCTCGGGAGAGACTTTGACATCTGTAAAACACGACAAAAATCGGACAATTTGGACGGCAGATAAATCACGCATGTAACGCGATGTTTCCAAAAATTCCGCCATGACAATGGGGTTTATTTCCGCCAATGAAGCGGCCATCTGGCCTTTACGGGTAAGTTGATAGCGGAAGGGGGGGTCGTCGTCTGCGATCTCTTTTGGCCACAAAAACCCGTGCTTACACAACAACGCGCAAATGCTCTTAATTTTGTCCGATAAACAGGTCTTGCCGTAATCCAGGTCCTCGCGACATTTGTCCAATTCCCTTTCCAGTTTCAACATGTTTTCCACCACAACCAGGTCCTCTCGAATAAAACGGTGGTCCGCCACGATCTGTTGAATCCGGCGTTCCGCTTCTTTGCGCTTTTTGTGGGTAAGGGTACTCAAATTCCGGGTGATCGAAAGATGTTCCTGACAGATATCCAGGGGAGTTCGCAAAAAGGGCGTGGAGCACCGGACTTTTTTTAGTTGGCCCTCCAAAACCTGGATGCGATTCTCTAAAACGGCTTGGTCCTTGTCCAATTCAACCCGGACCATACTGCGATTGATAAATGCGAGAGCATCCCGTTCGTTTCCGTATGTTTTGAGGAGATTCAGCACAAACGGCATCGAGATACGCATTTTAGACGACAACGTCTGGGGACTACCGCAAAGGATGTTTTTGTACTCGTACTGTGACGGCATGGCAAACAGATTATTGCAGTGAATGACGTGGCCTACTGTATCAATCCCGCGTCTTCCGCATCTCGATGCGGCCTGATTATATTCGTGGGAGAGCAGGAACCGGTCTTCGTTGCCGTCAAATTTCGTGAGAGACGTGAAGATGGCAGTGCGGATCGGGCAATTGAGACCAATGGCAAAACTTTCGGTGGCAAACAGTAACTTGATGTATTTTTTTGAAATCATCCACTCGACAATTTCGCGCAAAATGGGCACCATGCCCGAATGGTGTATTCCGACCCCCTTTTCCAACAATTTTACCAATTGGTGGTATTCGGGCAAATTTGCGTATTCTTGGTAATTCGGCAATTTGCGGATGATTTGGTCACATTCGCGCGCGACAATGTAGGGGATTTTCGAGTCGTCTTCCAACAGATTGGCAGTAATTTCCTTCGCATACAGCTCCACGTTTTTGCGCGAAAACACAAACGCAATGGCCGGAAACATTTCGCGATCTTTGAGGAATGTAGCCAACTGGTTCAGAACGTGGGCACGCTTCGGTGTCACATCATAATCTTCAAGAAGCTTTTTTGTTTTTGTCAGCTTGAGGTAAGCATCCTCCTGATATTTTCCTTCGGCCGTTTTCAACGTCAACAGTTGCTGGGTTCCGTCACGCACCTGTTGGTGTAGCGTCTTGTCCTTGGTCTTTTTGAAAAATCCCTCATTCGTGACCAGGAATCCGTAGTGTGTGAGAGGCACAATACGATGACTGGTCGACGAGAGCCACACCTGGGGGTTGGTTTCCCCCCGTTCACACCATTGCGCGAATTTTTCCGGGGAATCGATGGTCGCCGAAAGCATGATCATTTGGACGTGTCGGGGCAACATGAGGATCGTTTTTTCCCACACGGATCCGCGGTCGCGGTCGTTGATGTAGTGGATCTCGTCCATCACTACACACGCCAATTCGTGTTCCAAATCCATCTGAAAATGGACACCCTGCGGTGTATTGGACCCATCCGACGAGGACGACGACGAGGACGACGACGAATGCGTGAAAAGCGCATTCAACAAAATCTCGGCAGTCATGATCAACACATCGGCGGTGGGATTCAATTTGATGTCGCCAGTAATAAGACCAAACGAAATCTCCGGATATTTTTGGGTAAATTCGTAATACTTTTGGTTGGACAGAGCCTTGATGGGAGAAGTGTAGATGGTTTTTTTACCGGCTCGGTGAAAATATTGTATCGCAAATTCCGCCGGCAGACTTTTACCACTGCCGGTATGTGCGGTGACCAACGCGTGTTGTCCTTCTATCACGGCCTGTATGGCGTACTTCTGAAAATCCGACAGAGCGTACGGAAACCACGCAAAATAGTCTTGATAAAGGGTCTCCGATTCCGTGGGGTACGGTTTATCACAGATGACCACCATGATTTATTTAAGAATGATTCGAATATCAAATACGTAATATCTGTAGCTATTTTTTTATGTAGTTTCTACATAACATAAATGGCAACGTCGAACATCAAACCGCAGCATACCAATACCACTGTATACAACGGCGGGGGGATCTGTAATCAGATCATCCGTAATGTGTGTGCCAGTGAAATTGCGCGTAAATACAATCTGAAATTTTCGTATATTTGTTACCCCGAAACCTTGGAGTTGGGCATTCCGCTCTTTATTGGCGGTAAGCACTTTTACCCCACCTACATGGAATTCGATGACGACAAATTTGAGGAATATATAGGCGCCAATGCCCCCCCGGTTCTCGAACAAAATATTTATGTTCATCCCTATTATTTTCAGACCCCGTTTACGGCCCGTTATTTGCGCCAACTCTTTTCCACGGAACCGGTGAGAACCGACATCATCCAGACGAACAAATACCGAGAACGCTACGAAAAAAACGGCGACCTGTGTATTCACGTGCGGTTAGGAGATGCCGCGCAATTCAACCCGGGTTTGGAGTACTACGACCACATGTTACAAACCGCGATGCCGTCGTACGATACTGGCTACATTGTCAGCGATGAAATTGGCCACCCCTTATGCCAGGAACTCATCCAAAAATATCGTTTGACGGTGTTTGAAGGTTCTCCGGTCGAAACTCTCATGTTCGGAAGTACGTGTAAATATATTTTGACGTCGTCGGGGACCTTTTCCTGGATGATGGGGGTTCTCGGATTTTTTTCGCAGGTTTATTGTCCGAATATGGAGAACCTGACGCCCTGGCACGGAAATATCTTTGTTTTTGAAGATTGGATAAAATCAACATAAAAGGTAACTTCCGATATTAGTATATTTATTGTCACTTTATTTTTGAGAGGGTTCATGGCGAATTACACCATTTCATCGGGAGGCAGATTGGGCAACCAAATTATACGCAACACCGTGTGTAGTTTATTGGCCAAAAAATACGACTTGCAGTTCCAATACGGTTACAGAGAGCAAATTGAGCGTCTCGGTATCGAACTGTACCACGAGGGCAAAAATTTATACTACAACACGATTCCCTTGCGGGACGAGGATTTTTTCCGCTTCCTGTTTCACGAGGATTTGGGGCAAAACAATATTTATACGTCGGAAACGTATTTTCAAAACCAGGAAATTGCGGATTTTTTGAGAACCCATTTTTCGTCGCCCCCCGTCAAACAGAAGATCATGGACAGCAACATGTATTCGAGTAGGTACCAAAACAACAACGATGTCTATGTCCATGTGCGACTGGGGGACGCGGTGCGATTTTGTCCCAGTTACGAGTATTACGACATGGTGTTGGAGAAATTACAGTTTGATCAGGGGTACATTTCGAGTGAATCACTCGACCATGAGATTTGTCAAAAACTCATGGCGAAATACCGCCTCAAACCCCTGATGATGGATGAGGTGGAGACCATCATGTTTGCTTCCACGTGTAAACACATTGTTCTCACCAACGGTATTTTTGGATGGGTCATCGGTATTTTTGCGTGGTTCTCCACAATTTATTATCCCAACCTGGATTTACGCCCCAAACACCACGGCGATGTGTACGGCTACCCTGACTGGAACATGATCAATTACGAGTAGCCGAGCAGAGGGGGGTGTGGATCGAGATCCATAACACGGTGATCACTTGGGTGGGGAAGGGGTCAGGGAGAATTAAAGGTCGATGCGCTCGTCAAACAGAGTAAAGGCGTCGCGGTCGTGGGAAATAATGATAATACATTTCTTGTGTTTCTTGAAATCGCGGATCAACTGCAACACTTCCCCCTTCAGATTCGGGTCCAAAGCGTTGGTCGGTTCGTCCAAAATCAGGATCTTGGAGGGATTGATCATGCCGCTGATCAGGTTGGTCACTTGGCGTTGACCCCCCGACAAATTCTCACCCAGAGAACCGGCCTTTTTATTGTAAATATCGATGTTTTTGTACAAGTGTTGTATTTTGGGGTATTTTTGTAGAATAGTGTCAAGGTTCTCCTTACATTTGCCTTCGTCTGTACAGCCGTAGAGGAAGTTGTCCATGGCAACCCGGTCAAACAGTTTGGAATTTTGGTTCACATAGGTGATATTTTTACGCAAATATGTGACGTCAATGTCTTTAACATTGCAGTCGTCGATGTAAACGTTCCCCTCGTAATTGTTGTAAATCTTCAACAATAATTTCGCAAAAGTCGATTTTCCGCGGCCGGAGAACCCGCAAACTCCGATGATCTTGCCGTCGGTTTGAATGTTCAAATTTAAATGGTCGAACACGGGTGTTTTCGCCGTCTTGTACTTGAAGGTGACATCTTCGAAACGAATGGTATCAAATGCCAGATTTTGGACGGGAAGGTTCGCCGAAGGATTCAATTGAGTATTAATATTCATCTCGTCGAAATGGTTAATGACCGAGTTGATACGTCCGTAGAATTCCACAAAGTCGGAAATGTTTTGGATGAGCGCGGACATCTTTTCGCGGTACAATATAATGATGGAAAACAGGGTGATAAATGTGGCCAGGCCAATCTTGTTGTGAATACGCAAATGAGCACTGTAATAAATCGACACAAACATGGTCAAATAAATGAAGATCGTAATCACGGTGGAGTGGTTGATGGTGCTCGAATAGAACTCGTACGCCTTTTTGGTCACTTTGTTGCTCAATTCTTTGAAAATATTGATCTCGTTGACCGCTTCTCCGCGGAAAATGATCTTGTCCATGTTATTCAAGAGTTCCAACACATAAAATTCGTTGTACGTGGCGGCTTTTTCGTAGTTGTCATTCTTCTGTATAATGTCTTCTAAATAGAAGTAGGGATACAAGAGAATGATAATGTTACATATGACAAAGAAGATACCCAGAGATACATCAATATAAAACACGTAAAACATAATGACCAGTATGAAAATAATCGTAGGAATGATGAACGTGATGAAATCGTTAAACATCATAAAACTCACGGTGGAGAGACGCGCAATCGGCGAATCCAGTTCCATGAAACTGCTTTCACTGTAGTTTTCGTTGTTATTTAACAACACGACTTTGACCAATTCGAAACGGGTCCATTGACGCAGTTTGGTGATCAAATCCACCTGAACCCGCTTGTACAAATAGTAAAATAATAAAAAGGCGAGGGAGAGTGCCACGAATATATGAATGTAGTTGTATACCGACCCCTTGCCTCCACTCTTAATATGGGTAATGATGCTCGCCGTCACCATAGAAATACCGTTGGTCTGAATGATATTGACAATCAAACAGAGGATAAATAAAATGATGGTGTTGGTCTTCTCCTCACTCAAAAATTTTTCTATCAGTTTGTAAATCAGATCCATCTCTGGTGAGACCCGTAAAATATATATAGTATACTATATAGTTATAGTATATCATATTTTTACCGTGATTTATCATGGCGCAGCATGCCGAACATAATCCGTTACTTTCACCCTACGGGATACCGTATGGGCTCCTTTCGGGACAGGAAGGGCGCGTGGAAGAATTGAATCAGCGCCTCCTAGATCGCAATTTCCCGGACATTGATTTTCGTCCCAATTTTTCGCCGCGTCCCGTCATGACAAAATACACGCTTTTACCGGTCATCGATACCCGCGAGGCGACCCGTGTCCCACTTCAACCGTATTTAGACTATTATCCCGAAGTCATGTTTAACCCGGGGAACAGTCGTGCACCCGTGAGCGGGTTTTTGAACCGAGTCAACCTCGAAAGCGATTTACGTAACCAAACTCGTCCTCTGGTCTCTGCCGATGCCAATCTCCACCAGTACATTCCTTCTTTTGAAAACAGCGATCTTTACAAGGTTGTGGTGGGCACAAAATCGGAGACGGTACAACCCTATCCCCGCCTATTTTCCAAAATAAATGTGGAGAACTCGGCGACAAATTTGGAAGGAAAACCCGTGGGAACGGATGTTTTCAATAACCACACCCGGGTTCAGGTACGTGGTTTGGCCTCTTGAATGAACATAAAATAATTCAATATAGTATATTATAGTATTGAATTATAACGACAGGGATTTTTATATCCGGGGATGAAATTATCTAACCAAATGATGAAAAACAAATGGTGGTGGCTCTTGGTGGCATTCGCCTTGGTAATAATTGTAATTATTATTATGAAAAAACTGCGGACACCTTTGCCCTACGAAGGGTTTGAACAGGGTGAACATTTTGTGTTGAAGCGCAACAATGACATTTATGATTCGTATTATGCCATGATTTATGACGAATTGTACCGACCGGCACCGCGGGTCGAATTCGAATACAAGACGATCTTAGACATGACCCATCCCACCACAAAAAACAGCGTGTTTTTAGATGTTGGCAGCGGTACGGGGTCTTTAGTCAACAAATTGACGGCAGAGGGTTACGTGGCTTACGGTATCGACACGTCACGCCCTATGGTGGAACTTTCCCAACAAAAATATCCCTCCATTGACACCAAATGTGGTGATGTGATGGACCCCATGTCTTACGATCGGGGTATGTTTACGCACATTACTTGTATGAATTTTACCGTTTATCATTTACAAGATAAGTGGGCGTTTTTCCGTAATTGCTACTACTGGTTAGTTCCCAACGGATACTTGATACTTCATTTAGTCGACCGCGCCGGGTACAACCCGATTGTACCTGCCGCCATTCCGAGTGCCATTGATAACCCCCAAAAATACTCTCAGACGCGTATCACGGATGCGGTCGTTCAATTTCCGGGATTTTCTTACAAGAATACGACGGACTTTGATTCGACGGGGGACGACCGTGTGGTCGTCAAGGAAACGTTCAAAGATGCGGCAACTGCGAAAGTCCGGCAAAACGAACTCACGCTTTACATGCAGGACATTCGGGACCTTTTATATATTGCGCAAAAGTGTGGGTTTATCTTACAAGGTAAAGCCACCTATTCGAACGACGACAGCCAATATATTTACATATTGGAACGCCAGGCGTAATTTACCGGGCGGGTGGGAGACACCTATTTGTCAAACGTCATGAGATACAAGAATTGGTTGATATCCGCCAGTATTTCGTCGCGTATGTTGAGTAAATCACTGTCTTGTTTGGGATCGAAGACATTGGACATGTTGACGAGAAATCCGCGAAAGGCGTAGATACGCTGTTTGAAATCCTGTTTTAAATTATAATCCAACAGGGTCGTTTGTTTGTTCAACATGGAGAACCGGTTCTCGTCCTTCCCCAGTAAAATCTCCACAAATTTATCAATGTCTTTGTTCAAACGCGCGTACAACTCGTCGGTAGCCTTATGTTCCGCGTACGAATACGTTTTCCAGTGGTAGAGTTTGACCGTGTTTAAGATGCCTAAAAACGCTTGAATAATGCGAGACTTGATTTTATTCGTGTGGAGAACCTTGCGGGTTCCGCGGGCGGGCGCCATTTTACGCGTATTTTTATTGTTTTTTGTGGAAGAAGAAGGCATACCGCGTTCCTCGTATATATTACTTGCGTAAAATAATATATATTTGTGGATGGTTATTGATATAGAGTCATATCTCGTATATCGCGTACGGTAGGATTGCGCCACAAAATGGTAAAAACCCAGAACATTGCCATCGCTTTGATGTGTCAGTATCCCAATCCGACTTGGATGGAATTTTTTAGTACATTCATCTATTATCACATATACATGATTGTCAACGATAATACCCAAAATTACCAAGAAAAATACCAAAGAGAGTTTCCCAACATTCATTTTATTCAACTACCGGTCGAAACATCCACGGACGCGGGGTTTGTGGACCCAGATTTTCAAGAAGAGAGTTTGATCCCGTGGCACAAAGCCCTCTACTATTTTTCCCGGCAGAACCTGGATGCGGAACATGTGTGGTTCATCGAAGACGACGCCTTTTTTCACAGTGAATATACGCTGAAAAATTTGGACACGCGTTATCATTCGAGCGACTTGTTGTGTAAAGAACCGGCCGTGACCGACGTGCCGACCGATTCGTGGCACTGGTACAAGATCAAGCCCGATTATCCCTTGCCGTGGTATAACACGATGACATCGGTTGTACGTGTGTCCCGCACGTTGTTAACCCACATCGGCAATTATGTCGACACCCACCGCCGTCTGTTCTTTGTCGAGGCCATGTTGCCAACAACCGCCAAACACCATCAATTGGTGTGTCATCACCCTGCCGAGTTCACCCAGATATACTTTCAACGGGATTTCGATCTGAGAGATCTTGGTAAACAGGCGTTGTATCATCCGTTCAAAGACGTGGGTTCTCACGGTATGTTACGAGAGCTGGTTGACGTCAAGAATAAGTATGATGCCATTGTGAATCGCATTCAAAGTCGGCGGAGATAGTCGGGGGTGTGTCGCTACCACGCCCGCTCACACGCGTACAAAATTGAATATTATTTTGAACGTTATCTGTAACTCTACCCGATACTGAATATACCCCCATCACACGATGATATTGACACGTTATTTGTATCCTAAAAATAACGTGGAATACTCCCTGAAAATTGCGCTATTTCAGGAACACCTCGAACACGCGCTGTTTTGGGCTTACGAACTGTATTTTTCCGGGTTCAAACAACAGGTTCTCCAACTCCTGATGCATGTGTTTGACGTTTATTTTGAACCCTCTTTCCGTAAAACCAAAATCACCCAATATTTACAAAAAAAAATGAAGGAATGGCAAACCCGTCGATCCGACGCGATGGTGGCCACATTTGTTGCCAACATTTTGCGGGGACAAATTGACGGCGAAAAAATCGCGGAGGATTTTACAGTGGTAGGAGGTGCTCCCCTTTCTTGGGAAAATTACGCGCGTAAACCCGCCTCGACCGGTGAAACACAAATCATATACATTACATTCCGAGAGACCGACATACAAAAATATAAAAACCGGCCGTTGATTACCACTAAATCGTGGAAAATACCACCTAAAGTGTGTTTGTATTCCTGTTTACGCGAACCCGGTTCGACCCTACTGACAATTGGTGATTACGACAATTGGTTGGTGTATGCGTCGCGGTCTCCCGTATGGAAATCCCGCATTGAAAAATACGGCGGAATCGTGGATTATTCGGAAAAAACCGTGACATTTTCCGACGAAAATTTGGAAGAAGCCTTTTATAATCTGTATAATTTGGAACCCGATGAACAGCCCCTGATAGTCCAAAAACGCTGGTTCGGCACGGCGGCCGAGTAAACGCCACTTACCTTGTGAGATATCTACCAAAGTGTTGGCAATTGCGCATGTACAAATGAAACGTGGTATCCCAATGTTCTATTTTTTGGTATAGTACCGGATCCATCTGTCGGAGGCGGTGTAAAGGAACATCGGCATGTTTGTGTAATGGTTCTCGGAACAGGGTGTCGTCGTCCACCGAATCAAAATAAACCAGGCGGACCTTTCCCGGAACTTTGTTTCCCAAGAGAATCTTCGCCGCGGTTTTTCCGTTGGTAATGTCGATATCGGGGGAAAAATCGATGGCATAAATGTCCTTGTATTCGTGTTGGTCGTCTTCAAACGGAAAATTCTGTAACAGGACAATATGATGTTGGGTACAAATCTGGGCTTGATCGTAAATGGGGGTATGTACAATTTTTGTAAACAGCGGTTTGGATATTACAGTTGCGCACAATAAAAACCATAAACACCACATTTTTGGCGGGTATAGGAGAGATAAATATATTCTATATATTATCATGCCTTTATGTCCCCCAAAAATATAAAAAATTGATTGGTACATTCATTATCATTATTCATATATACTGATAACTTACACGATACCACCATGGAAAATACGGATATTACCGAATTTACGGATTCTGCCCGCGAAGAAATAAAATCGCAATTGGGCGTGTTACATAAACATTCGGGAAAAGCGGCCAACGACATACTCCCGCGTCCAGAACGTTACATTCTACCCCGAATAATAAAACGCATGTACAGGCACGTACGCGAAAGGCTGTATGCGACACGCGAAATCACAACAGAGAATACACCCCATACGTAGTCAATCCAAAGAGGACACCGCCCCACAAGGTGTCAATACACGCAAACAACAGGTCCCACTTTTTCAAAAGACTGTAGTTGGTAAACTCGTAGACACCGTTGATGACCAGACCCAAAATAACGGCCTCCCACACGGGACGGCGGGTACGTAAAATAAACCAGTACAACACCCCGATCAACAAAAGATATACCACAAAAATGGAGGAATAACGCATGGTGACCATGACACGCTGGACATTGATAATCGCGCGCGTGTACAGTTCACGGTTCAAATGCATAAAACCGAGATCTAGAATGATAAAAATAACCGCCGCATAAACAATTTTCCAAATGTTCTCCTCCTTCATAATCATCAATGTATATCTATGAGATTACATGACATTATTTTTCGCCGCCGGGAGTGGGAAAGCTATCCGTGCCATCTTCGGCGGCGGGGTCGGCTTCTGTCGTTTCCGTGAGATTCATTTTTTTTAACATTTTCTTTTCGGTATTCCATTGCTGTAAATAATACATGGACAACATCGGAACATTGGCGGTAATATTCATCAGCGTGTTATGTGTCCACGCATACACCTGGGTTAATCCTGAATTAGAATCGGAGGTTTTTTTACCATATTTGATGCTGTAAAACCAGTAGGGAGGTACATACAACAAGAATCCGGCGGGTACGTCAAACTCCAGAAAATTCAGGTTCTCCATTTCTTTGGAGAACGTTTCCTGGGGATTCCACACATCAATGGGACTACGGAATTCGTAATTCACATAGTCATGCTCCAAGTGTAACAAGTGGCGGCTTTTCCATGGCGTCATTTTGATCTGTATTTTCCCCGAAGCAATCCACACATAGCGCCGGAAATCGGTGTGATACCGGAGGGGTGTATAGGCGCCAGGGGACCCAAACATCAAATCTGGCCGATTAAGAACCGTGAAATTCGGTCGGATGAATTCGTCCATGGACGACAACCGTGTTCCCAGAACGTCGTTGACGAATTCCTGGTTGTTTTCCGAAAAGAACCGGGATTTCGGGTCGGTTTCCATGAGACCAATGGCACTAGAAAGCGGAAGGGGCACCGATTCACCCGCGTACTCCGACCCCAAGGTACGGATGTCCGACACATCTTTGACGTGAACGTCTAGGTCAGATTTTTTGGCGAATTCTTCTATGTGCTGCCAGTCCAATTTATGTTCCTCTAAAAAAGTAGACGATATTGCTCTTAAATCGAACAAGACGGGCTGACGAATGTCGCAAATTTCCTGGAGATGGGTATTGGATACATAGTCTGCTTCATATATCTCTAAATCTTCACTCTTTTTATACTGTGCGATGATGTGGAGGTACAAAAAAAGGATAAATACAAAAATCATAAATGCCGTAAGAGTATGCATGTTAGTAGATATTATATTTTTCTATATAATATTTGCCATATATGCGCACATGTCGCAATGTTCTCCCCTACTCCCCGCCACCACGAGATAAACCTAAAATCGTCCGGGTTTCCCCTCACTCGTCCCCAATTTTCGGGGCTAAATACATGGCGATATAGGCCCCCGTATTCCCGGGAATGACCAGTTTCATTTTCAGGGGAAAATCCGCCTTCATTGAAATCTCTACCTGGCTCGACAGTTTATGATATTGTGCCATGTTGTACAAGTGTGTGAGGCTGTAAGACAACCGCATGTCGCCACCTTCGTCAATGACAAAGGAATTGAGATCTTCAATGTCTATTTTAACCGACATTTTACCCGAATCCACGCTGGTAGAGTACAACACGATGTCTGATTCTGAACACTGAATCTCCATGTTGTCCCCAAACAGTTTCAGTTGGTTCACCAATCCGGCAAAATGAGCCGAGGGCATGGTAAATTCGGCCTCGTATTCCATTTCGGGGATCGCCATAATATCTGTATCCAGATCAACCAACGGCACCTCGAAATTTTTGTCGAAAATCGATTCTTCGCTCTCAAACCGAATTTGAAGTCGGTCCGCATTATTGCTTTCGTAATCAATCCGAATCTTTTGTCCCTTTTCACGTGTACCTAGAATTTTAAACAGCAAGAGGGTGTTGATACCGATCACCACGTCCTCGGTCACACTGTAATGATCAAACCAACCATGGGGCAAGTTGAGTTCAATGATCGAGACGTGGGAACTGTCCATGGTTTGCAGTGACACCCCCTCGGATTTGAAATGAATATTGATGTTGTCTGAAAACAACTTCATGTGTTGAAAAATCGTGGTAAAAATATCACACTTGGCATTGTCCCGGAGTTCAACGTTCATGTTGAGGGTAGTGATACGCGGGTAAACAGATTATAATGGACTTGGATGGCTGTTTTTACGTTCTTTTCGCGATGTATTCTACGGATTCAATTTTTACATATCATCCTCGGACGACCTCTTCGATGCGTTTATCGGAGTCGTCTTTGCCGTAAAGGATGAATTTGTCGCGTACATAGGGGTCAATCAAATGGGTAAAAATGCTCGTAAATCGTTCCACCATTCCAGGTGAGTTGTAAATATACATTTTATTCAGTAACCGCCCGTAGCGTGTTTCGCTTTTTAAACAGTCTTTACAGAAGAGTTCAATCGCCAGTTTGTATCTTTCTGCCGCACTAATCGTGAAAGAATCTAAATTCAGATGACATTCGAATGTCCCCCAATCCTGAATGACCGCGTTGAAACACATTATAACGCGTTCCACGATGGTTTTATAGTTCTCCGGAGTGGCGTACAATTTAAACACTACATAGTCCACAAACACCCGGTTGGTACCCGGGATAATAAACACCGTTTTTTGTATGAGTTCTTCCAGGCTAAATTTGTCGGAAATCTGGGACGCAATCTCCATTTTCTGCGCCTTTTTAAAAAAAACGTTCTTTTTGTTTTCCGAATAATAGGTGTTTTTGAAATTTTCAATGTCCTGTAACAATTTATCGGAAGACATCCGGGAAAAGGGGCAGAATATCTTATATTAGAAATAAAATATAATCAACAAATCGTTTATATTTTATTTTATCATATATTTATGGGTGTAAATTACGCGTTGGTCGGCAGACCCGTCTTTTCCTCCTGGGTTTCGGCATTTGCCATACTCTCCAGAATAAATTTGACGTTTTCACCCTCTTCCAGCGAAATTTGCGGCATGACCCCGTCCTCGTTCTTCGTAATTTCCGTCAGCAACACCTTGTTGACATTGAGCGTGTAAGTTTGGAGTTTCAACACTGTATCCTTCAAGGTATTGATCTCCTGCGCCAATACCTGGAAACGGTCGTTGATTTCGTCCACAAACAAGTTGAATTCCTTGCTGTCCATGACAATCCCCGTGGCAGATGCAGTCCCGTCCTCGGACACCCCGGTCCCGGTCCCGGTACTATTATCCGACTGTTTGGTATCATTCATAAACGTTTCGAGGTTGATCAGACGGCGGTCAATGAGCGCAATCACCTGTGGAAGGGTCAATCCCGCCTGGTTTTGAGCGGAGCTGTTCGCGGATTGCGACATCGATCGTCCCGGAGGCTCGGGAGGAGTGTTCGGCTGGATACCAGCACGACGTTTTTTAGCGGCGGCGTTGGAATTGTTCATTCGACGATAACTCGGAATATAATACTAATGTCGATATATCTAAATCATTTTGAACGAATTTTGTGGTAATTTTGCGAATCAAGCCTTCATGGGCATTTGAATGGCGTCATGATAATGATACGGTGTGGTCCATGTAATGTCGTGAATGTTATAATCTTCGATCGCGTCCTTTTTATAAATGCTTATACGCGGGAAAATAAAGGGAGTACGCTCCAATTGAACTTTGAGGGCTGCCACATGTTCTTCGTAAATATGGCAATTTCCCAAAAAGTGCACGAATTCGTCGGCCTCCAGTCCACAATGTTTTGCTAAAATATGGGTAAGAAGCGAATAAGAAGCAATGTTGAAGGGCACTCCCAGTCCCACATCCCCACTGCGCTGAAACAGCGCACACGACAAGTATTTGTTATCACGTACATGAAATTGGACCATGACGTGACAGGGGGGCAGCGCCATTTGACTGATTTGGCAAGGATTCCAAGCTGTCATAATGATCCGTCGCGAGTTGCGTGTTTCAGGGTTGGACAAATCATCGATCACCATTTTTAGTTGATCAATACCCTCGCCATGGTAGCACGCCGACGCATTACTGTATTCCGCATTGAAATGTCGCCACTGATGACCGTAGATGGGACCCAAATCACCTTCGCACAAATGGTAGAGACCCCGACTGTCCAGAAATTCCCGGCTCGCATTGTTGTTCCAAATATTGACGTTTTTTTCGCGCAAGATGTCGTTCGACGTCGAACCGCTGATAAACCAAAAGAGTTCTTGGAAACAGGTCTTCCACGCCAACCGCTTGGTAGTGAGGAGAGGGATCATACCGTCCTTCAGCGAAAACCGCATGGTATAGCCAAATTTAGTGTAGGTGTTTCCGTTGCGGCTTTTTTCGTAGGAACCAGTTTGGATAATGTCTCGTACCAAATTCAGATACTGGGTTTCTTCGTGGAAAGAATGTGTGGTACGAGGAGGGATGTCGTCTTCCGCATTCTCGGGTTTTGGTGGTGGGGGAGGTGACGAGGGGTCCATGATATCCATAACAATGTTATCTTTGGACGACGAAGAAACGGGAGGGTATTTAGTGGGTGAGGTATCCGTGGCCGACAACTCTTTCAATTCCATGTATCTGCTGTCGTCACGTTTTTTTAAATTCGCGACGGTGGCAAACCGGAACAATTTGTGGGGTTTCGCCGTTTCCTTGGCACTACGGAATGGCCAAGGCGAATGAAATTGTGATTTCGACTCAGAATGCGGGTCGGGAACATTTCCACCGGATGGATCCACAATCATTTCGGGTTTAGTCGAACACACTGCCGGTGTGGTAAAATATTTATAAAATCTCTCCATTAAAATTACAAAATATTACACTCTAATGTATATTAAAAGAATAACTTTATATCTTACGTTTACACAATTTTTTGTTGACAAAATATATAAGTAATATAAGTAAGTCAGAAAGATCAAATAATAACCTATGGATTCGTTTCAAGAAACCAGTGAACGTACATCTAAAACGTTTGTGAGCCACGTCTTTTCCTCTGCCGAGGAAGACAAGGCCGAAATCATGAATGTAGTACAGTACGCCATTTATGCGTTTATCCCGGTCATTGTTCTCAACAAGCTCATTCAGCGTTTCATTCCCGAGGCCGATCCGGACAAGTCCAGTTTAGAACTTTTACTGGAGATTTTTATCCAGATCGTCGTCATTTTTTGCGGCATTATCCTGATTCATCGCGTGATTACCTACTTTCCGACCTACAGCGGATTCAAGTACGACAACTTGATTTTGACCAACGTGATTTTAGCCTTTTTAGTCATCGTGTTGAGTATACAGTCGAAACTGGGATTGAAAGCCAATATTTTGGTGGACCGCGTCAGCGAGCTCTGGAACGGGTCGAGTAGCAACTACGACGACAAGAAACGCAACGTTAAAAATGGGGTCCGGGTCAGCCAACCCGTATCGGGACATGCGCCCAGCCAGGCGGACTATTTAGATGGACCCACGCAAAACGACATGTTTCCTCCCGCACCCATGGCAACCCAACGTTCCGCCAGCGCCGAGGAGTACGATTACATGATGAAAGGCGGCGCTCAGGTGGCGCAGGACTACGCACAACCCATGGGGCCCGTGGCTGCGAATGCTCTGTTGGGTAGCTCATTTGGGGCATTTTAGAATCTCAAGGATCTAAAGACAAATTTCGTATTTGAAACTATACCACATTTGTCCGGGCCGCGAAACATATCCGAATGAAGGCAATTAATTTGGGAGGAGTGGGTGGTTGTTGTGTCACCCACGCGATACAAAATACCATTGCCGACCAACCGCGCTACCCGTACGATTGGTTGTTGTCCAACCAATCTTTTGTCATCCGTACCTTCATGAATAATGGCTGTTTTTTTGACTGGGACGACGCCTCCCAGCTGGTCGGAAAAGAATTCCGGGTGAACGAACGCGACGGGTTGAGTGTACACGATGTTTCGCCGGATTATCGGTACGAAGAACAAAAAAGTGGTATCAAATACAAATATACCCGGCGATTTGAGCGGTTGAATGCGGCATTGTTTAGCGACGAACCCATTTTGTTTGTTCGAGTCTCCAATCATACCCCGAATTGTAAAGAATGGGAAGACCGGTTTCTGAGCGTACCCGACGACTTTAAAGAATGGCAGCGATTTATTCAGTATGTCAACGACCATTTTAAAAAACCCATCTATTTTCTCTATTTGACCGAGAACCACGACGATTACGAAAAAGCTAGCCACGCCAATGCCGAAGGGTCCAACATTTGGGTGCGGTGGATCAATAAAGAAAGTGAGGTATCGGCCGATGATCAAATTGAATACGAGTTCCGTGACATCTACCACTCTTTGATTTCTCGACGGACTGCCACATAATGTGTTTCGTGAAAAAGAGATAAATATATTTTTACCTAACAGTATATTTATCCAGACCTGTGTATCGGATGGATCCGATTATTTACATCAACTTGGACCATCGTACCGATAGAAATGGCGAAATTTGCGAGGAGCTGTCTCACATGAACATGGCAAATTATGAGCGTTTTCCCGCCGTCTACCATCCAACGATTGGGGGGGTAGGTTGCGGCCGATCCCACGTGGGTGTTCTCAAAATGGCCAAAGAACGCGGTTACAAGCGCGTGATGATTTTGGAAGACGATTTCATGTTTTTAGTGTCCAAACCGGAGTGGGAAACCGCGATGGAGAACCTACAGAAAATTCCCCAGTTTGACGTCTGTTTGCTCTCTTACCAACTGATCCGGTCTGAACCGTCGGAATATCCGGAGTTTTTGCGCATACGAGAAGCGCAGACCACGTCGGGTTACATTGTGTGTGAACATTATTATGATACACTGATTCGGGTATTTGAGGACGCGGCCAATGCGTTTGAAAACACCAATTATCACTGGCTTTACGCCATTGACGTTGCATGGAAACCTCTCCAACTCCGCGATACTTGGTACGGGTTTTCCCCCCGATTGGGGAAACAGCGACCGAGCTACAGCGACTGTGGTAACACGTTTAGTGACGTAAGTTGGTGAGGTGACACCCGCATATTTTGGTTCGGTGTAACGATAGATAGGGGGACCTTACACCTCAACCCGGCGGATGTGTTGTATGGGGTGTAATGTCCATGGCCCGCAATATTTCCAACTGTTTGACGGATTTTGCCAAATTGTTATGTTTATCCATCCCCGCAAACAAATAATCGGTACCGGGACTTTGTTCGTTTTTCTTGATTTGTTTATAAATAAAATCGATCTTTTCCAGGACAACTTCCAACACCTGTTTATTTTCGTTTGTAATCAACGGTACACTGGTCGGAATGGGTTCTGTCAGTAATTCCACCGCATAATACAAAATATATTTACGTTTTTTACTGGTAGCTGAGGTATAACGAACACAAAATAATTCCACGAGGGCCGTCAAAATATTCTCGATAAAGGGTCCTCGGGATTTCCCGTGAAGCTTGATCGTATCCCACAATATCCAAATAATATCGCACTGATATTTCTTTTCAACGGGGTAGGTGCGACGCGCACATTTCGTGGGTTCTTTGCGCGATTTACAAATGTAGTCAAATTCAATCATCCATTCAATCCAAAAACAGGCGTCCAGCATGTTGTGATTTTCGGGGGAAATTTGGTAGGAAAATTCGTTCATAATGATGAAGAGTTCTTTGGGGTCTTCGGGGGCCAAGATTCCTTCCGCGTACTTGACATGTGGTGCCTTTAAACGGTCCGTCATCTTGGTGATATCAAATTCCTCGATGCGGTCAATTTTGATGGTCTCGAAACTGTGTTTCTTCGGCGAAGTGGCCAACACCACCATCATTTCCGCAAAAAGTTTACGGATGGTCCCGTTGTTTCTCAAGTCAATCTCGGTGACAAAAAACCCCTGTTGAACAATATTACGAAATATCTTGTAGCGTTTTTCTACGTACACTACCATTTTGGGGTTGGCCGCATGAATGTGTTTGCCTAAATAGTACAAAATACATTCCCATATGTCAATGTAGTGTCCGGCACAGAGTAGTTCTGTACACCAATAACACGCGGGTTCTATTTTTCCCTTTGTTAAACTGTCAATCAACTGATTTTTGACGTCCGTTTTTTTATAGCCCGAAAAAGAAAAGGATTTGAAATCAGATGTATTACGAACATCATTGATGAAGGTATTCTCGGATACGGATACATCTGTCATGACGTTTCTAGATAATATACTATTTATTATAGTAAATAATATATATACGCGTCGCGAAGATGGACGGTGAAATCTTTTTTCCGTTTAACACCTGTGAAAAACCTAACAAGGAAGGAATTGCTCAACCTTATTCGGTGATGTGTAACATTATCAGTTGTCTGATCGTATTGTTCTTTTTACTTCAAACTCGTCATCTCTACACATTTCTGTTTTTATTGTCTATATTGTGTTTTCAGTTGTTTCACGCCTTTTCACATGCGGTTCATATTGAGGGACCGTTTCAAACCAATGTTATTCATGGTCTCGCATATATTATCAATATTACATTGGGCTATATGCTGTATTCGTATACTCATTTGGTCCCCCATATTTATTTCATCATCTATTTGTTTTTATTGGTGTGTTTCGATCTCTATACTTTTATGCGTTTGTGGATAATACCGTCATTCATTTCTCAGGTGATTATGTTGGTTTCGTTGTTCCTATATTATTTTACGGCACTCTCCGTGTCCTTACAGAAGGACATTTACTGGATGGTTTTTTTGGCTACTTTGATAACCATGTTCATCATAAACGAAAAATATAATTACGAAAAAATGTTGGCATTTAACCCCGATTTTCCCTACCACATTTTTATCGAAATCACGGGAATCGTTTTCTTCTATGTTATTTCGAGCAGCGTCTATAAATTATAAGATTTGGGTAGATGGGATTGGGTGGAGTAAGGATGTTTGCTTTACATTCTACAAAGGACGTTGATCACTTTGACCAGTCTCTTAGGGTCATCAAGATTTACCGAATCAGGTCCGGCTCCCGTACGGGCCCCCAATCCTTCCAGATAAGCCACCGTTTCGGTGTGATTGTTTTTACGGGCCATGTCGAGAATGGTTTGGTCGAATAGGTTTGCGCAGTGGATGTTTACCGAAAAATGTTCTACAAAATATTTGACAATCTCTAGGTGCCCATTGAAAGCGGCATAATAGAGGGGAGTCAGTCCAAAATTATCGGGAACATCCACAGGTAGACCCATTTTCACCAGATGCTTCACTACCGCCAACCTCCCCGCGATCACCGCAACATGAAGAAGTGAACTTCCGTGTATACACTCGGTAAACAGGTTTACCGGATTAACGATTTCTACGACCTCGGAAAAATCACAGCTTTTTATGGCATTTGACAGTATGATATGAAACGAAATACGTTTTCGGCAGATGGGACAAGGTACCGTCTGCCACTCGGTGCCGTAAGCCGCCAGATATGTGTCCATGGATTTTATAACGCAGGTCGCATGAAATTGATGTTTACATTGTTGAAGGGCAAAGGGCGTGCTCATTGTATCGATACATATCGGGCAATCGCTTTCCATTACCTCCATGTTTTTATTGTCTATAGATCCGCGACTGAAATATTCAATTTTGTCGGAATACGACGGATAAACAACAAAATAATTATAAACAAAACCCAGTTAAAAAGATGACACATATAATACCGTAAGATGTGGTTCCTCTTCTGGTGTTTTATGGTATTTCCCGTCTTGAATGTGTCGGCACTCAAGTATCCGCCGAATGTACTCCCCCACGTGCGTCTGAATCGCTGTATCATGATGCCGGACATACCCTGCCGCACGCGTCATTTACTGGAAGCAATTTTATACAAACGTTACGAAAGTTGGGCCATCAAAATTGGGTCGAATTTCAAGAAGAAGCATTATTACAAGTGTAAACATATTCCTTACCACGAAATGTCGATTTATTCGCGGATGGGTTTACTGAACGCGATTCGTCGTTATCAGCCAACGAAGGAAACCTCCATGTTTCATCTCTACGCCATTCACCACATTCGGGGTCAATTGTACAAAGGCATGACGGATCTGTCTCCCATTACCAACGTATCCAGAAAAACGTTACGTCGCGCGGGCGCCGTTTACGCACGTGCGGACCACCATTACGACATGTTGTCGAACCGACCTGCCGTGGTGTCATCTCTTTCCGCGAACAGTCTCTGGGAGTACATTGAAGAAACGGCCGACCCGTTTACCCGCAGGTGTATTACATACAAGTTTGATTACGACTTCAATACGATACGTAGTAATCAAGAAGTAGCCTATTTAATGGAATGTAGCGAAGAAACGGTACGAAAAAATATTTTGAATTATTTTGTTAGTCATCATTTGGGGATTGTTTTGGTCAAATCCACCCGTCCCAAGTAATATGATACATAAGATACATAAGAAACCCATATCGCGTATTTTTACTCCGTAATAATACGCGGAACCACATTGATCGTCTGTAGTTCCTGAAACAGCAGTTTGTTCGCATACGGCATTTCTACGAGCGCAAAGTCGGTACGGTTACCACACGTCTTACACAAATGAATGGAGAAATCGTTGTTCACGTAACTTATGTTCTTGTCTGCGTCGTTAAATACGGCCAACATACCGCACTTTTTACATACATGAACGTTGTATTTGTCCGAAACGTCAAAGAGACGCTCACGGGTGAACTTGGTCATTCCGTGAGAGCACAAAACGTCGCGCTCCATCTCTCCAATACGGAACCCCCCGTCACGAGATCTCCCTTCCGCCGGCTGATGGGTCAAGTTCACCATCGGACCAATCGCCCGGCTGTGTTGCTTGTCATTGACCATGTGCTTGAGACGCTGATAAAACACCGGGCCAAAGAAGATACTGGTCTCCATTTGCTCGCCGGTCATCCCGTTGTACATGATTTCGTTTCCGCAGCTTTCGTAACCCAATTTTTGGAGTTCTTCGGTGATCGTTTTCACCGAAAGATTACCAAAACTGGTGCCGTCGCCAAACAGACCGAGTTCCAGCAGCACCTTGCCCAACAGCGTCTCCTTGAGTTGCCCAATGGTCATGCGGGACGGAATTGCGTGCGGGTTTAGAATAATATCGGGCCGCAGACCGTCTTTGGTAAACGGCATGTCGTTCTCCGGAATAATATTACCAACCGTCCCCTTCTGTGCCGACCTCGACGCAAATTTGTCACCAATGACCGGTTTGCGAAACGTGCGGACCCGGACCTTGGCAAAATTGTATCCGTCGCCGTTGCGACCCGTATAATTCTTGTCAATGTAGGTTTCTTCGGTGGTACGGAAACTCTTACTCTGATCCTCATACTTGATAATCTTGGTAGGATCGTTGCGGTTCTCCTTGATGGGAATAATTTTCGCAATAATGATGTCGCGGTTCTCCACCAACTCGTTCTCTTCGATGAAGCCCTGGGAATTCAACTTGTTATAATTACCAAACTTGATACATTTGGTTTTGTGGGGGTCCGGCTTACAACGAATAATCTCGTCCCGGATGATGTTTTTGTCTTCGTCCTTTTCAGTGTGATAGATGGTGGCCGAAAACATTCCCCGGTCAATAGATCCCTTGTTGATCAAGATGGAATCCTCCTGATTGTAACCAGTAAAGGACGCAATCGCCACATGTACCTGACACCCCGACGGAATACGGTTGAGGTGGATAAAATTCATCAACCGCGTGTCAACCAGAGGACGCGACGGGTAATTTAGAATGTAGGCAGATTTGTCCATGCGGTTGTCAAAATTCGTGGCATACACTCCAATGGCCTGTTTCACCATCGCACAGTTTGACGAGAGAAATCCGTGTTCTCCCGCAATAAAACTGTGATTATTCGATTCAACCGTAATATCCGCCACCAAACCGTCGGGCTTCAACACAAACTTGCTCAAGGATTCAAACAGGTAGGATTTGGTCGAGGCATTGTATCTACCAATTTTGACCATACTTTGTCGCATACACTTCCAGTCTAGCCAGCCCTCTTCAGTCAAATCGTGATCCTGGGTAGACGCATACGCGGAAAACTCGACGTTGTAAAACCGCATCATTTCTTCGACCGTTTTCCACCCCTGATTCGTCATGAACTTGTGGTCCAGGGTAGCCACAATACTTTTCCCGCTCACGGTCACGAGTTCATACACCGGAAACTCGTTGGGACGGACAAATTGACGGATAACCCGGGTTTCGCTCAACATGAATGTCTGGGGGTGGAACGTCAACACTTGGTCACCGACCGCAACCTCTTTCAACGGTTTCTTCGAACCGTCTGCCATCCAAACCAATTCCTCCGGATCCAGACACTGATATGTGTTTCTCGGCGCCTGATTGTGGTCGGGATACGGTGCGCAAGATGCCAATACACCAAAAATCGTACTCGAGTGGATCTCACAATGGGTATACAGTATTTTGGTGTCAATATCCTGTATGTAGGATTTTTTCGATTTCATGGCAATCATCGCGTAGTTTTGTTCTTCGGGATCAATGTATTCGATCACCGAATCGTCGAGCTTACACGCAATCAAAAGGTCGTTCCAGGAGATCTCCCCCTTTTCCAAACGAGCAATAATATCTCGGGTGATGACTGCTTTACCGTCTTTGACTTTTAGCAAGGGGCGCGTTAGCCGCCCTCCGTCACTACAGATGCGAATCTCGGCCATTTTGTAGTCAAACACAATCGAGGTATAGATGTTGATGATACCGCGGTATTTTTTATCTTTCATCATCGCGTACAATTCCAGCGGAGAGGTCGAAACACCTACCCACGCCCCGTTGATAAACACTTTGACCTGTTCATATAGCTGTTTGGGGGAGGCATCTTCCACTTTAATAATATGTGGTTCGACGTATTCGTACAGAGAGGCACTGTTGGTGGGAATCGTGATGTGTGCCATGTAACTGATGTTTTTCACCACCCCAATTGACTGGCCTTCTGGTGTCTCCACCGCGCAGTTACTCAAAACAAAACCTTGCGAGACAAACGAGTGATTTTCACTGTAAGTAGTGAAATCATACACAAATTCTGGTTCTATTTCCGTGATTGACAGGATAGGGACGCCAATACAGCCATTATTACACACGTTTTCTCGAATAATTTCTTCGTACTTGATAGAACTTGTGTATCTTGGATCAGGGCAAACGCCTTTTTTGTTTTTAGAAATAATTTTTCTGATTTGGGTTTCAGTGAGACCGGTTGAATCAATCAAGTCCTTCACGGGTATATTTTTGTAATTTTCTATGATGTAATTGTATTGTTTGTCACGCATTCTCTGGTTGAACGCACGTATTTTTACATGTTCAATTGCGGCAGCAGAAGCTCTGCGTTTGTCTTCACAATAGGTGTAGTTGATAATATCTGCGTATCGTTCTAAATTGCCCGCACTATTATCAAAAGCGATAGATACAACACATTTGGGTTCGTCGTTGATTTTTGATGTTGTTACCTGGCAATTGATATCAAATTCCTTAAACATGTTCGCTATTTGTTCCATGTATTTTATAGTTTCTGACAAATATTCTTCGTAGGTGGTTTGTCTCGTATATCCCATGTGAATTTTCCAAGTATTTCCGGTTTTATTTTTTTGATAAGAAAGACGACAGCCATCGCCCCCTTGAAATGCGGATAAAAACTCTCGTTTGATAGACAATTCTGCGTTTATTAACCAATCCGGTAAACACCGGCCCATATTTGTTTTTCTACCGCAGAACCCACCAAGCAAATACAACAAATATGAAAATGCGCCATTTTTTCCCACTTTCCACGTTTTGGTAAGGGTGATTCTACCATTTGTCTTATTTTGATGTTTATTCGTTTCTCTGGTGATACTCACGTGCCCAAATCCCAGGGTTTTAACGTCGTCTACTAATTGGAAGACGTCGTATTCTTCGCCAAGATGAAAACAACAATTGTAATGTTTATATTCTTGGTTAGCGTCTTTTGACATACCAAGGTTGCCGTCCGTATTTAATGCTCCGATCAATCGTGCAATGATTTTGAGTTTATAGAGTTGGATGGGCGTATTTAATAAACCGAGTTCTAACAATTCAATGCGGTATGCTTCCGGTACATCTGTTTCTTTGATAACGACATGTGTGGTATTTGTATCGGGAATCATCTTCACCATATGACGAATAACCATTTTATCGCCCATACGCAAGTCACTCAGTTTTACCATTTCATATTTATTTTCTCCACTATGTATTAAAAATGGATGGTCATCGGTGGCTTTAATTTTACGTCCACTTATGGTCGTAATTTCGAATAACTTGTCGGGCATTTTGCGGAAATAGTTGTACATAGGAGAAGGTTCGTCTAACAAGGTGGATTGGTTTACAGTATTTACCCAGTCACCGTCGCGTATATCTTTTATTTTCTTCATGTCAATGCGATTTGACATCAATACCTCCGTATCACCAGTTAAGCAGCAAAAACCGAAACTGGTGTTGTGAAGCTTACGCGGCGCAATGAGCTCCCCACTTTTTTCAAGAGGCGTGTTGATTCGTCGCAAATGACTGAGACTCGACATGTACGTGAGACGATTCAGCACTTGCGCGACACCCACCTTGGAACTGTTGGCTTGTTTGATACTAAAGTCCCCGGTGGAAAGCGCACGCGTGATACCATTTTCAATCGTGGTCGATTTAATAATCTTGTAGATGTTGGTCATATTGATGATATTTTTATAATCCTCCGTAGATCGCCACGACCCGTTGTTGATCTCGCGCACGACCTGTTTTTGCATCTCTTTCACCAATTTATTGAAATAGTTGCGAAACAGGTTATTCAACAAGGTTCCCGTCAAATCGATGCGTTTATTCAGATACGAATCGCGGTCGTCCGGAGCACGCCAGCCAAACGAGGTCTGAATGAGTTTGTTGGCCATGTATCCGAGTAAATACAACTTTTGCGTAAGCGTTTTACAGTGGGGAAACAGGTCATTATTGAGTACTTCCACGGCAAATTCCCGCTTTTTACGGCTACCGGTTTCCTTGTCCATGTTCATGGGTGTGTAGGCCACCGATGCGGTAATATGACGAAGCGCATCTTCTTGTGTCACGTATTTACCGGCATCAATGATCGACGACTGAAGAAATTGGAGCACCTGTTCGTATTTCTGGGATTCAATGTCCAACACAATATATTCACAGGCCTTTTTGTCGCTGGTCACCCCCAACGCGCGAAACAAGACAAATAGTTCAATCGGCTGTTTGATACGTGGAACCGTTACAAACATCGGGTTACCGAAACCGTTATTTTTACTGGCAATCATCATTTCGATCTGTTTGGGAGAGATACATTTGAAATCGGGGACGGATTTGATTTCCGCAAACCAGTTCCATTTGGTGGTGTTTTTACCGTCGAAACAGTACACACGGTTCTCGGCCGCGCGTTCTTGACCCAGAACCGTCTTTTCCGATCCCTTGATGATGAAATACCCTCCGCAGTCCATCGGACATTCTCCCGTAAAATTGTGCGAAATATGGCGGTGTTGCGTCAACATGCAAATCGAGGATTTCAACATGATCGGCATTTTACCAATATTGATCTTGGGCAACGTGGTTTGAATAATTTTCGGGGCGTCCATCTTCTCCGTGTTTCGCACCACATACTGAATGTTAATGTCGACGTACATGGCCGAAGCGTAAGTGAAATTACGCAATTTGGCTTCTTGGGGCAACATCATTTTGGTGGCGCCGTTGTTTTCGTGGATTTGCGGCGGAAACAGCTTGAAATTCTCGAAATTTACAAACATTTCCAAGAGGTATTTGTTGTGTTCCGGGATAAAATCGTTTTCGGAACGGATCGATACCGGATTGAACATTTGGATGGTTCTCGAAATCTGGAAATTGATGAAATGGTTGTACGATTCAATTTGGTGACGTACCAAACGCTCCAAATGTTGTCCACGAAAATAGGATTCAATGATCGTAAATGGTTCTTCAATGTACTCGCCCAGATGACCCAACACGCCCTTCTTTTCTTGTTCCAGGGCAGGTTCCGACATTTTTTCTTCTTCTTCCGCCTCAATCATCTTTTGGACCGTGGTTTCCACGTCTGTTTTATGATGAACCTCGGTATCGGGGTTTTTTTTAGTTTTTCGGGGTTTTTTGAAGGTAATCTTGTTTCCCGATGGTTCATATTTGTTCAAACCCGGGTATGTGTTTCCGGCGGATTCATCCGTCCGAAAACTCCTCGAATCACGGGCAACACCGCTTTCGAGTTGGATACTCATAATGTTAATATTGATATGTAGATGAGTTTTTATATGGATTTGCTTTATTGATTTCAATTTTTTTCGCGCCGCCGGGAAGCTATAAGCAAACCGGAAAATAGAATGATAAAAACGGCATAAAACGTTTACAACATATTTACGTACCCCCTCATCGCGCCCACGTGAAAGATTGGTTGATGAAAAAACCTACCCGTAAACATCGCAATGATCCGCCGCGGTCGGAGGAGAACCTGGCGGATCCGAACTACGAAAAATCGCAAAATTCGGTGGCTACAGACAATTATGTAAATGTTCTCCAATACTACCGTGGAAAGAACACGATCGATTATTTTGATATCACGCATGTTTTACATGCGTCGCAAGCCCATTTTTATATTAATAATTATCAACACCTGTACCCGCATTACGGATATCCACCGACAATGGGGCCTTACATGTATCCCCCACCTCCAGTACAACTGCCGCGCACCCCTCTCTTTGTTGCCAACACTCTTCCGAAAAAACGTGTAATCGACTGTTCCATTCAAACCATCGCGGATTTGGTGGCGATTCTCGACAAATATCCTTACGACCCCCAGACGGAATACAACATTGATCTTAAAAACCTTCATAAAATTCGGGAGGAATTGAGTCAACTGAACCAAATGGTCGGGTTAAGCTCTCTGAAAACGTCGATTTTGAACCAACTCATTTATTTTATCCAAGAGCCGATTTTATGCGATAAAAACCGGGGATACAAACACACGATTTTGTGTGGACCTCCGGGAACCGGCAAAACGGAAATCGCGAAAATAATTGGACGCATGTACGCGAAATTGGGGGTACTGGGCGGGGGAGATCAACGTACCCGCACGGAAGATACTGCGGGTTCTCATTATGGGCCACGAACGTCTCGCGAGGGGGATGCCGCGGCTTCCGCCCCTAAATCGTTCATTTTCCGAAAAGTCACGCGCAATGATTTGGTGGCCGGTTATTTGGGTCAAACTGCCATAAAAACCCGCGACGTGGTCGATAGCTGCTTGGGCGGCTGTCTTTTTATTGATGAAGCATATTCCCTGGGTAATTCCTGTAGTAACGACGGATTTTCACGTGAATGCGTTGACACCCTATGTGAAGCGTTGAGTGACCATAAAGACAACTTGATGGTCATCATTGCGGGCTACGAAACCCAACTGAAAGAACAGTTTTTTACGATGAATCCGGGGTTAGAATCCCGGTTTATCTGGAAATTTACGATTGATCATTATACCTCGGCGGAAATATGTGAAATCCTGGGAAAAAAGGTGCGCGACGACGGCTGGACCCTGGACATTGACGATAAAACCATCCTCGGTTGGTTTGAAAAACACAAGTCGGATTTCAAACACTACGGTCGCGATGTTGAACAATTATTATTACACAGTAAAATTGTCCATGCCCGGCGCATATACGGTAAGCCCCGCGAACTGTCCAAGAAAATTACGATGGAAGACCTGGAGAATGGACGCAAAGTGTTGATCGAAAATCAACCGCGCCCCGCGGCTTCCGAAAGTTTGTACGGACTCTATGTATGATTCTGTATACGTTCAATGATATGGGTAGAACTCAGACCGTGTATGTAATCGAATATTACTACGTGCTCCGCATACTCGTGTCCCGGAATGGCATCCGGGAGGTAATCTCCCCCTTTGACCAATACTGCGGGGGACAACCGACGGATGAGGTCGGCGGGCGTGGATTCGTTAAATGTGACAATGTGATCCACCATACCCAGTTGTCGCAATACCTCGCACCGCTCGTTCAGACCGTTGATGGGGCGATTCTCTCCTTTCAAGCTGGCCACCGACGCATCGCTGTTGATTCCAACGACCAGAACATCCCCCTGTTTTTTGGCGAAATGGAGCAATTTTATGTGGGCAGAATGAAGTATGTCGAAACACCCGTTGGTAAATACGACCCGTTTACGACGCCACCTGTGCGCAATTTCTTCGATTTTTTCCGGGTCTTCACTGCCGTTAATCACCGGGGTCTCGTCTAACCAAGGTGCGATGTCTTCGGGGGTCAGAAGATAATTACCAATGACGGTGACACTCTTGCGCGCAATGGTGTCCGCGATACAACAGGCCCGTTTCATATCGCGCGAATACAAATAAAAGTAGGTGAGGACGCTGATGACAATGTCTCCGGCACCCGTGACATCCGTCACTTCTGTTGTGACAATTTCATTAGATATGGTTTCATTTTGATACAAAATGCCCCGGTCACTCATCGTAATGACGACATGCTCGCACGACAACCGGTTAACGATATCACTTTCCATGCGTTCCGGGTCCGCATGGTTCACCATGAGCGAAGCCTCGGCGAAATTGGGCTTGAAACAGAAACAGCCCGTGTATTTGTCCATTTCTTCGGGACGAGGGTCCACAAACGTATAAATGTTGTTTTCGCGGCAGTAGGTGAAAACATCTTTACACAAACCCGGGGTCATGATCCCACGGGTGTAATCTGAAATGATCACGGCGTCCAGGTTTTCCTGCGAGCGAATGAATTCCTGTATCTGGGTTTCAATCGCCGGGGAAATATCCACGTCCGATTCAACGTCGTGGCGATGTACAATTTTTTTTTGGTGAAAAACCCGGGTTTTGGTCGTCGTGTTGCGGTTCTCCGCTACCCACAACTTGTGTTGGATTTTGCGATCTTTCAACAGATTCACCAGGGCATGAGCATTCGCATCTTGCCCCACCACCGATAAAAGTATCACTTCACACCCAATATTGGCGAGATGATTGGCGACATTGGCGGCGCCACCCAAAATATACTCGATATTTTCGGTTTTGTATACGTTGATGGGGGATTCTGCGGCGGTTCGAGTGGTATCACACGTGTAATTCACATCTACAATTGCGCCACCCAACACTAAGATTTTCATAATCGAACAGGGGGGGTTTGAAGGTAAGTTGTATGGTGATTCAACACCATAATTCTTTATATTTTTTTTCGGATATGTGGTATGTAGAACATTTCGGCGTTTTTTTGTGGTTTTTTTGTGGTTATATTATAGTTTAGTGTATTTGCGGGTATCTGGCTCACCACCACCCGGTTCTCATGGTTTTACGTGAAAAAATATGGATCGTTGTACTCGCCCTCATATTGATAGGGGTCCTGGGATTTTTTCTGTTTCGACCCGCTTATTCTCGCTCCGTTGGGTTCACTCCGGACGGGCCCTACTACATTCAGGAAGTAAGGCATTTTCTTACCAAACAAGAGTGTCAAAAAATACGGGAACTTTCGCAGTCCCGTCTCACAAAAAGCCGAGTCTATACTTCCCAAAATGACATAGAAGATAACAGTGTACGCATCAGTGAGCAATGTTGGCTAAAAGATTTAGATGATCCCCTTTTGGCAGATATATCCCGTCGGGTGGCGACGCTCACCGGTACAGACATCCAAAGCCAGGAAGAGCTGCAGGTGGTTAAATACGGAGAGGGGGGATTTTACAAACCTCACTACGACGCATGTAACAAGGCCACCGACGACTGTTCACGACTCAACAAAGGTTTAGGCCCTCGCCACATCACCGTCATCATGTATTTGAACGACGATTTTCAGGGAGGAGAAACCTATTTCCCCAACATTGATACTGCAGTGAAACCCGAAGAGGGGAAATTGGCGATTTTTTACAACGTCGACAACGAGGGAGAAATTTTACCCAAATCGCTTCACGGGGGCTTAAGTGTGACGGGTGGTGACAAGTGGATTGCCAACAAATGGATCCGTCTCACCGCACTCGCCCACAAATATCCCTAGGTTGTCCTTTTTCTCTGTATTCTGTGCTGTTTGGTAAAAAAACCCAAAAAAAATGATGGAATAATTTATTACTGAAAATAAATTATTTTAAAGCGTGATGGCAGATATTCCCGAAAAGAGGGTCATTAAAATCAACGAAGACTTGTTTAAATATACGTCAAATACTACCCGAAAAAAGCGCGAACCGAAAATACCCGCTCCCAAAATCAAAGTGCGCGATCCCCACCCTAAAAACCAGAGTAAAACCCTCAAACGGAATTTGTTGAAGTATATCCGCCGCTTTCAAGACGAAATACATAAGGAATCCCGCGCACCCCCTTCCGGACCGGCCACGCAGAGTGTGTCTGACGCGGTCGGCACCGCACCCTCTGACAACTTCAAAGATTCCGTGGACTATTTGTTAAAATTAACCAAAGATTTGGAGAACCGCGAACGTGCCAATACCACCGTAGTACCCAAAAACCATACATTGAAACACCGCGCAGATCTTCATATTCACGAAGTACTTAACAATGTCAACCCGGCTGTACCGGTACAACGTCCTGCAGCGACGGTTCTTACCAACACGATGGTTTCCTTAGATATGCCGACCGGATTGGGAGAACCCGTCGCCGTGTTTCAACGTGAACCGGAATACGGCTGTTTAAAAAATGGTCGCAAACCGACCTACCGTATCTGGAAAAATCACACCCAACGTGCGTATTCTGTGCCGCCGGCGGCGGCCGCGACAACGGCCCGCCCGACCCTACCCGCGGATCCCGTGGCGCAACGCATCCAGCAAATACAACAGCGGGCCAAAATTACCCGTATCAATCAAATTGCGTCATCACCCGCTGGAGGTAGCATCCCGGCTGTCGCATCCGTACCGCCCGTTCAAGCCAAACCAGAATCGCAAAAACTGGCCGATATCATCAAACGCGAACAAATGAAACAGATGAAACAAATGAAACCGACGGGTGCTAAAATAAAACACCCCAAACAGTGCCGCAAAACGATGCGGAGAACTTACCGGGTCGGTCGTTCCAAAGTGGCCCCCAAAATATCGGTATTGGTCAGCAACAAAACCATCCGTAAAAATGTCACGACCCAGGCCCAACTGTTGAAACAGACGCCCATCAAGGACGTGAAACAGTATCTGATTCGGGCGGGACTTATTCGGGTGGGATCCATCGCCCCCAACGACGTGTTACGGCGCATGTACGAAACCGCCAAGATGATGTGCGGGGAAATACGGAATCACAACCCGGACAACCTGTTGTATAATTTTTTGAATGGTGAAGGAGAACCTTGATACAACACGACGAATATTTTACACAATTTACACAACATTACATAAAAATAACGGAGTAATATGAATATTCGCGTTATGGACCCAACTGTTATTATTCCACCGCATATATCCAGACACGCATTTTGTAGTGCTCAGTTTTTTTTGTTTGACAGTTTATTGGCTTTTGCTCTTGAATATCGGGTATTGGGGTGTATTCTCTCATCATTGTATGTTTCCACTATGCTTCATTGGAACTGTGTTCGTCGTATGAGTTTCATCAAAATCGCGGATATTGTCTTGGCAACATCCGCGGTATCTCATGTGACTTTTTTCGATAGTGCCAGGTTCTCACCCTATTATCGAACGCTTTGGACCGTCTCCATGGCGTCGAGCATAGTAATGTTTATGGTGAACGAGATATTGTTCTATTTTCAAGTTCAAAACGACGGAAACCTTGGACAACGTACCCAGAGTGACACACGATTCCATTATTTTTCGTTGGACTATACGCCCCCGAATTCCAAAGCTCGTGAGATGGCCTATTATCGGAATGTTTATACACATATGCTGTTTTTACATGTGTTGCCTACCTCTATTTGTGCGATATGTGCGTGTAGAAGTTTACTTATTTTTTCGTTAGGGGTATGAATTAACCGTCCGTGTATTATGTACCGTCATCAAATATTGTGTTATATTATAGACGGGCATGGTGACTACACGTGTATGGGGAGGCGATATTCACCGTAAAGATATCTTCAACCGCATTAAAAGTATCGGGTACGAATTGGAAACGACCCGACTCGCCAAGTTCACGCTTTTACCCGCAAATGGTGAAACCCCCGAGACGCTCATGCACACGGATCTTAATGCCAATGATTTAGCGATGATAAGCAGTCTCGACGATGACGATATCCTCACGAAAGAGCTTATGACGTTGCCGGCGATGGCGGGAGAAGACTTTTCCTTTGTAGTGACCAACGACATGGCCGAGACCGATTTCACCCGACATTTACAGAAAATGTGCGAAGAGCCGCTCGAGGCAGCGGTCGCCGTTGAAATTGCCGACCTCGACGACGAGGAAGAGGAAGAGAAAGAGGCCCGCACGGCCATGGTGACCGAAGACTACAAGAATTCGCTTTATACTTTCCATCCCAGCGCCGGAGGCGTCTACCCCATCCGGTTCATCTACAAAGACCCGCGTCACTGTGGACTCTTTTCTGACGTGGAGTGGGTGGGGACGTTTTTGACCCCCGCAAAGAGCAAAAACATTATTCTGGACACGTTCTTCCAGCTCCTTCGCCGACTTTTCCGGCACTTGGACGAATTGGAACCGATTCCCGGAACACTCAAAGTCAATTTTTCCGCTTCTGATAAAGAAGTGGTACCGCGCCCTAAGACCCGCTTGTTGTTCCGTTCACCGGGTACTTCATTGCACTATTTACAAACACACTACCGCGAAGGCGAGATGAACGACAGTAACGATATTATTCTCAAACCGCAAATGACGTTTTCGTGTCCAGTGGTGTATTTGATCGATATCCTGGTTGAAATGGTTCGACCCGCGTCCGAGGGTACTCACGTATCGGATATCTTGAAACATCTTGTTTCCTTTGTTGGGGTAATGAAGTCGGCGGTTCAAGAATTGTGTACGGTGGAAACATTACCAGGATTGCCCGATTTTAAGCCGATGAAAGGCAAAACCTTGGCCGCTTTCCAAGGATATTTGTGGCTGTTTTTATTCAAAGTCTTCCGGTATTATGGTTACGCCGGCAAAGGCGAGAACCAGGCCGCCTACTTTAAAAATACCCTTTTCTTCAATTCGCGCCACGGTAATGCCCAATTGTACCATGCCATGAAAGCATTATTAGCCAAGCACATGGGCAGAGCCGAGGACGATTTACAGACCATAGAGACCTTACAGAAAATCATTCTGAACCCCTCTGTACTGAATAGAATATTGTCGGAAATCCCGCAACCGAAACAGCGTAAAGGCATGTTTCTGTTTACTGACGAGAAATACGATTTGAATAAGGATCATCCACGTTATGGGGATCCAAGTTTTTCGTTGAAATCTTACTTGCAGTTTTTTGAGGATCCGAAGGATGATAGTGACCCCGATATCACCTATACCGATGACATCAAGTTTAAGATGAGCGATTGGCTTTATTACAGCAAAAACGACGTATTTTCTACCCAGATGGAAATAGTAGACGGCCTGGTCTTGGTAGAGGTCCGCTGTTTCCTGGAATTAATCGTGGACGCATTTTCCGGAGTGTTGTTTCCGGGGGGAAACACGGACAAAGTCCCGTCCCTGACAATTGGCCAGTTGAAACAATGTGCCGCGGATTATAAATCTAAAACTAAATCCAAATCCAGATCCAAACCCGTATATGCAGCCATCAAGGGAGGGAGACCCCGCCGCCGAACCCGGAAAATGCCAAAGCCACCAAAAAATTGATTTTTAAATGAATCCTTTTTCGGGCTTTTTATTTTTTAAATCCTATAGCATTTTGTGTATGAATTTCTATTCCGATGATATTATCCGTGATATTGTGGATAATGCCCCATTGGAAACCATGATCGACCAATTGAGGGCTTTTGTCGCCGAATACGAGTACCTAGTGGTCAAATATTGCTATGGAATCATCCTCGACAAGTATCTCACAAATTTACTGAACGATTCCCGCAAAATTGTAGTGGCATTTCATTGTTTGGACCGCGTGTTTGACATGGGTAATTGCCCGTCCCTTCTGATTTACCGCAAATGCCGGGTATCCGACGAAAATCGGTATTATGTGCTCTTGACCTGTACGAAACGCCAGTTCCGAGGTAACGGATATGCTAAGGCGCTCCTGGACGGTTTGGTGGCTCGCATCCGTCAGGAACTGGATACAGACCCCACGCCGACAAAAATCGTGTTGTCTTCGGTAGAAGATGCCGTGTTGTTTTACGAAGCGTACGGGTTTCGCTGGACCCGGGAATCCATCGGTACCCATCCGGTACTGATGGAGTATGAAGCCTACGACGAAGCCAAGGAATATTTTGTCATGGAATATGTTGTACGACCCGTCGCGGAGAACCTTACATAGCGCCGTATATTACCATAATAATTTGTCGGCGTAATACCCATCGGATCCCGGCACCTTACGGTCGCGGTTATGACGGATTTTGTAGAGACGTCGGCGTGTATCCGCATATTTTTTTCCGTATTTTTTCCAGAAGGTGGGGTAATCGTTGTACCCCGTGGCTCCGCAGGTGGCGATTTTTACGCCGTTTTTGAACACGTCCAATTTTTTGGCGGGATTGGTGGACCGTTTCACCGTGACGCGCAATTTTTTCGCCTGACGGCGCGTGTAATTTGTGATGGTATACATGTATACAATAACAAAATATTTTTCCATAATAACATAAAAATGTTCTCATATTTATTGGTAGAAGTCAATAAATATGTCGTTCTCCAATACCTTGGTGTATGACTACCTGGAACTTACTAAAAAACATCAAAAAGAGTATGGCCAAAATACGGTAGTTTTGTTTCAAGTTGGCGCCTTTTTTGAAATATACGGGCTAAAAGACAGTAAAACGGGCGAAATCAAGGGCAGTCAAATTCAGGAGGTGTGCCAAATATGCCAACTCAATATTTCTGAGAAGAAAATTTACATTGAAAAGGATGGTGTTCTCATGGGCGGGGTGCGCGACTACTCTCTCGAAAAGTACCTACCGAAGATCACGGAAGGCGGTTACACGGCGGTGGTCTATTCCCAGGAAAAAACCGCGGACAACAAATTTGTGCGGAAGTTGGACGCCGTGTATTCTCCGGGCACCTACATGTCCTACGACGCAGACATGTCCACCCAGATTACCAACAACATCATGTGTATTTGGTTCGAAGTGACCGCGACGTCCCCCAAACGTCTCATTTACGGAGTGTCTACCGTCAATATTTTTACGGGCGAATCGTTCCTGTTTGAACACGAAGGGGCTTTTCAGATGAACCCCACCACATTTGACGAGTTGGAGCGATTTGTTTCCGTTTACCATCCGAGCGAGGTTCTCCTCCTTTCCCCCTTTTCCGGCAAAGAATTGGAAAAAATCCAACAGTATTGCGGTATTCATACACCGATGATTCACGCGTGGAACACGGAAGATCCCACGAACGAAAAGGTTCAAAAATGCGAAAAACAGGTCTATTTGCGCCACATTCTGTCGACCTTTTTTGGGGAAGATACTTACGATATTTGTCGCGAGTTCTCCGAATACGCGGTAGCCACCCAATCCTTGTGTTTTTTACTGAATTTTATCCAGGAACACAATCCCAATTTGGTCCGGAAGATTGCGCTGCCCCAGTTCAATAACGCATCACAACGCATGGTTCTCGCCAACCACACGCTTTTACAGCTGAATATCATCGACGACTATGTGGTGGGGAACGGTAAACCCCGGGGGTCCTTGTCGTCGTTGCTTTCCTTTTTAAACAAGGCGGTCACGGCCATGGGCAAACGCGCGTTTCAACACCAATTGACCAATCCCACTTTCAATGCGGAGTGGCTTCAAACCGAATATAACATGATTTCTATGATGTTATCCAGTAATCCTTCCGAGTTTTTAGGGTCTACCCGTAAATCTTTGGTGGGGATCCGAGACATGGAAAAGAACTTGCGGCAACTCGTTCTCGGAAAACTCTACCCCAGTTCGTTGTATCACTGGTATCAGTCCATCCAAATTATTCATGAAATACACGCGCGAAATGTGAGGATGCCGGTTCTCGAAGACTATTTGGTCGATTTCCGGATATCTTCGGGACCGATGCTTTCTGCAGAGGGGGTGACTGACACAAACTATGTGGGATCTCTGTGTAAAAACATCTTGTCTTTTTTAGACAAGCATGTGGTGATTGACGCGTGTAAAACAACGTCTACTCTCCAAACATTTGATGAGAATATCATTCGTCCGGGGGTGTCCGAGGTTCTCGACGAAAAGATCCACACGCGTGAACAAAGCCGCAAACTGTTTCAGGAGATTCGCACCTATCTCACCGATCTGTTGAAAACTCAAATAAAAGACCAAGATGTGTCGGACTACATCAAGATTCACGAAACGGAAAAATCGGGATCGAGCCTCCAAATCACCAAAAAACGCGGTCTATTTTTGAAAGCCGCCATCGCGGACTGTATAAAACGGGGACAGAGCGAGATTACGATCCAGGGTTCGAGTTTTTATTTGGAAAACATTAAATTGGTACATGCGTCGAGTACGGTGGACGAAATCACTTTCCCCCTCCTGGATACCACCATCCGGACCCTGTGTAAAATTGACGATGCTATCAACAAAACCATTGCGGAAATTTATGCGCAGGTTCTCCGGGATTTTGAAACAAAATGGTTTTCAGAATTGGAGAACCTGGCCAAATATGTGGCCAAGTTGGATGTTTTGCAGTCCAAAGTGTACGCGGCGCTTAATTACAACTACTGTTGCCCCCAGATTACGGCGGATACGGGGACTTCGTTTGTTCGGGTGCGTGAAATACGGCATGCTCTGATTGAGCACATCAATCAACAAGAGGTTTATGTTACGAATGACCTGGCATTGGGCGAAAGCGGTTCTCCTCTGGGGATGCTGTTGTACGGCACGAACGCGGTGGGAAAAACGTCGCTCATCCGCGCCGTCGGTATTGCGGTCATCATGGCCCAGGCGGGAATGTTTGTGCCCTGCAGCGAATTTGTGTATACGCCCTTTCGCGCCATTTATTCGCGCATATTGTCGAACGATAATCTGTTTAAAGGAATGTCTACGTTTGTGGTGGAAATGTCTGAACTGCGGGTGATTCTCAAAATGGCTGACGCACACAGTCTCATTTTGGGCGACGAATTGGCTTCGGGTACGGAAAACGAGTCTGCCCTCAGCATTTTTACCGCGGCGATGTTGAGTCTCCATGAACAGGGGGCGTGCCACATGTTTGCCACCCATTTCCACGAAATGGCACATTTTGACGAAATCCGGGGTCTGAAACGGCTCGTGTTTCGCCATTTGTCCGTGTACTACGACCGCGAAAACGACTGCTTGGTCTACGACCGTAAATTGAAAGAGGGCCAGGGTTCTCGAACGTACGGTTTGGAAGTGTGTGCGTCGTTGTACATGCCCCCCGAATTCATAGAACGGGCGTTTAATATCCGTAACAAATATTTTCCCGAAACCCAGGGGGAATTGTCCAAACCGGTCACCAAATATAGTGCGAAAAAGATCCGGGGCAAATGCGAAGTGTGTCACGAAGAACTGGCGACCGAAACTCACCATTTGGTGCCCCAGCAAGCGGCGAACGGGCAAGGTTTTGTGGGGACGTTTCACAAGAACCATCCGGCCAATCTGGCCGCGGTATGTGAAAAATGCCATCAATCGTTTCACACGGAATCCACAAAAACGGCCCGACCCGCCGTGCGTAAAAAGACGACTCGGGGGGCCAAAATAGAAACGACCCGATTGTAAAATGTATTATGAAAAAAAGGATATAGAATTACGAGGCATTATATTGTAATGCGCTCTTTTATCGTGTTTTCTCTTCTTTCTATGGTGTGGGCGTTGAAGAACAAGACGCCGGTCTCTAATACCCAGGTGCCTATTATCCGTCCCCCCACTGCTCCCCTGGAGAACGTGGACCTGTTTGACATGAATGTGGTGGGTAAGGATGTTCAACCGGCGTTTCTTCGCGAGGCGGAGTTGAAGCACGGACGTCTCGCCATGTTGGCGGCCGTGGTGATCCCTACCACGGAGGTTTTGTACGGTGGGTTGGGTATCAACCAATTTCAGTCTCTGCCCGATAGCTTCCAGGACTATCTGGTGATGCTGATGTATGTGGCGGAATTTGCCTCCATGTTTCGCGGATGGGAGAACCCGCTCGTTAAGCCTTTTGTGCTGAAGAGTGATTATCAACCCGGGGATCTGGGATTTGGCTTGTGGAACCGCAACGACGAGGTGGACGGTGAGCTTATGGACAAGGAGCTCAATAACGGGCGTTTGGCCATGATCGGGGTGTTGGGCATGATGATTCAGGAGTTGGTGACCCATCAGCCTCTTTTTTGAATAGCGAGTGTTTTAGGATTCCTAGAAAAAAAGGTTTGAATTAGCTTTACATGACAAATATTGTTCTATCTTCCTCGCCCATTGCCGCCAGCTCCGCCATTTCGTTGTCCGCGTCTAAAACGATGGCGTCGAATTTCTTGTCCATTGCGTAAATATTAGCGTCCGTGGCGTCTTTGGCGTATCTACCCAACAGCATCGAGAGTAAATCCTGCATCTTGATACCACTTTCGGTAACACGGCGGGTCAACTCTTCGATGTCGCACTCGGGTTCTTCGTCTACATCCTCTTCGCCACCTTCTTCGTCGTCGTCCATACCTTCACTATCATTTTCGTCCTCATCCTCGTCTTCATCCTCGCCTTCGGGCATATCTACCAAGGGATTCCGACAAACGGGACAAGTACAATTGTTGTGGACCATCGACATGGCCAAACACTTGAAACAAAAACGGTGACCACACTCGGTGACACAATTATTTTTATCCTGGGCGATTTTTTCGTAACATATACAGCAATCGACGGATTCTGCCGTTTCGCTGTCGCTATTCGCACCCGTGAGTTCTTTGGTTTCCATCGTAAAGTCGGAATAGCTTGTGTTCGGATCTTGGGTCTCATTTTCAAACAACAATTCCCGGGAACCACCGAGAACCGAATCTGCTCTCGTATAGTTGGAAACGTTGCTCATATTATCCGAGATACAATCGTAGGAATTGTTAGCCATGTTTACATATACAGCTGGGTTATGATGCAGTGTTTGTCAAATACAAAAAAATATATCAATTTTATGACATGTTTCCAAGATATTGGTTGTCAGTATTATAAGAACCTATAATAAGGTTATTATAATATGATTTTACACTCTACACATTGATGTGTGAATTGTTAGTAAACGTCCACAAAGATCCGGTGGAATCACTGGAAAATACGAAAGAGGTATTTGCGGCAGGACTCGCAGTAGAATAGGTTGAACCGCACGGATTCAAAAAAGAAATACCGTTCGTAATATTGTAAGGAGAATTCTTAGTAGAATCTATGTTATTTCCATCAGAATCTATAGGATGACCGTTTATATCAACCCCCGATGGATAACTAATATTTGCGCTAGAATACCCTGGGCTGGGTGGACTCGAAATAACGTAAACCTCAACAAATTGTCGCCGAGCTCCTCCACTTTCTTTGATCAAACGAATCTGATATTGATATGTAGGAAAAGAAACAGTATTCGTGTAATAGTCGTAAAAAGTAACAAGCAATACAGTCATTGAATAGTTCGTGTTTATCACATTAGTGTAAGAAAATGCTTTCAAAGATCGGTCATAATTACCGAGTAATATAGCAGACAACAAGTTTCGATAAATATCGGATTCAAAGTGTGGATTAGGTGTACCAAACACTAGAGCATTATTTGAAGACCAATATAAGTTATTTGAATAATTAACCCCGAAAAAATTAAACACCATATTCGCCATTGGAATGGGCACATCACCGTCATCTAGTGTATTTGTTGTTGCGCCATATCCTACATCTTGTAATGCACCGGGTATGGCGATTTGAGTCAAAGGACCCAAAAAGATCGACCCTGAACCATTTACAATACCAAGTATAAATGAAGGGTTTTCGCAATAACAGCCGTATCTACGACGGTCGTTTGCTAAACCTGAACGACGTCTACTCATATATAAATATCTACGAAAATGATTTACATGTAAATGAATATGTATATTAGGATTTATGGATTCACAACGTCTTCGGTACAATACAAGAAATAATCTGGCGGTTTTTGATGTAGGCATTGATTTTGACGAGGCTTCGGCGGAATGGCGTCGCAACAAAAAGGCTCTTTCCAACGGAATGTTTTCTTATGTATGTGGTGTAAATACTAAAAGTGGTAAACCTTGTCAACGTGCCGAATCACACCGACGGTTTCATAAGAATGACACTGAGAATTCTGATAAATAAAAATATAAATATAAAATGATAAAATTTATCATTCTATACCCTCGTAAATGGAAAAAAAATTACCTACCACACAACAGCTAAGAGAGTGTTTCGACGAGCATATAACACACCCGTTTGGAAAAACGAGAAGCCTGAGCTTTGTTTCTGAAACGGAAAATGAAAAATTATCTATGAAACCGTCGTCTCCTCATAATACACCATACACTTCAATCAAATATAAATCAAACAGTGTGACACTGCCTCAGCATAAATCACGCTCATTGAATGAAACTTTTTACTGTAAAAATGTATCCAACAACTTGACGAATATAATTACGGATGTATCGAATCATGCGGTTGAATTGCCCGACGTTTCTATGTTTGATCACGACAAATTCGAAGTGGATGAACGTATCATTCCCGCGTATTACATCAATGAAAACGGAATCAAAGAGGGCACATTCGAATTCAACTTTTACAATAGCATCATTGATTCTATTCGTAATCTGAGAGAACTCACCAAACATCAAACCGCATTTTTAGAAAAATGTTCCCAAGAAGAATACATGGAAATCATCATGGAATATAACAATGTTATTCAATCGTTTGTAAAAAATAGTTTGCTGTAGAATCCGTGGATGTTAAACTATTTGGCATATAATAATAATAATTACTATTATATATTCAATATATGGAATACATGAAACACATGTTTTATTTCGCCACGTTTTTGTGGACAACCACCTACCAAATACAGTCAACCTATTTAAGCAATATTCCCAAAAAAAACCTGGATTTTTTCAAACAGTGGCATTGTTTGGGCGTGAACAACCACATTGATTTTTCGAAACCCTACAAAATTAATGTGGGAGACTTACCGTTGGTCGTTTGGAAGAATCCCCTTACCCAAGAATTGACCACCACTATCAATATTTGTAACCATATGGGCTCCAAATTGGACAATGGGGTGATCACCCCCGCCGGATGCTTGAAATGCCAATATCACGGCAAAGAATTTTCGAACCTAGACAAATTCGGCGACACTATCTTGTTTCAAGACAAGGTGTTTTGGTCTTACGATGCCGACAAACCACTACCCTATAGCGTGCCGTTCTACGACAATAAAAACTACGAAACCTCTATTTTAACGTTTGATATGGAATGTTCTCTCTTGGACGGGGCGATGAATGTGATGGACATTCGTCATCCCGAATTCGTCCACAAGTTCGGTTTCGGAAGCATGACCCCCCCTACAAAGATCCAACAGCACCTGTATAAACACCCCGACCACAAATTATCCCTCGATAAGATTGGGCTGTCTTTTGACTATCAATCCAATATGGTGATGCGAAAAATGAACGACAACGCCAAAACGACCCACAATTTCCACATGTTTGCGTATCCGGTTTTTTCCTGGTCGCGCGTATCGTTCGACGACAAACATCTCATCATTGCGGTCAATATGTTGCCGATCGCACCCAAAAAAACACGGTGGTTTGTCACCATTGGTTACAACTACTATACGACCCCCCTCCAGAAGAAATTCGTTGAAATGATGGCTTGTACCATTTTGAACCAAGATTCCGTCCAAATGAAAAACCAGCATCCCGACGATCGGTTGAAATGGGCCATGTTACTGGATCATACGTTTCCCGACGAAGAGGTCTTAACCGCGATTCGCAAAATGTTTAAACAGTACCAATACCAGTACCCCACTACGGAAGACTGTGTGGACCTCTACAAGGATTACAAAATGAAAAAAAAATTAGCCAAACTCGCGGAAGATTACGATTTAGATCCGCACCCGCGCTACGATCTTTAGAACGCAGTATCATCCTGTACACCGGACTCTGGTAGAGCCGCTTGTACAAACAGATCGCAGTCGTCGGCGCAGTCCGCATCGTCGTTGTCCGAACCATCTGTCAAATCGATGTCGGTATCGTCGTCGTCACCGCGCAAAGATTGGTCGAATTCGTCGGGATCCATTTGTCCAGCGGCCATCAAACGTTGGATACACGCATCCATTTTGAAACGGTTGTCGGAAATCAAATTGTACGCATCGCTGTAGGCCCGGTTCACTAGTTCCAACACTTCGTTGTCCGAAATCGTGTAGATCATGTCCGAATATGTCTTACCGTAACGCTCTTCTTTGGAAAACACCCGCAAATTTTCCCCCATACCATATGTTTCAATCATTTCCCGCGCCAACTGGTTGGCCTGTTTCAAATCCATCGACGCACCTACGGAAACAAAATCGTCGCCGTAGTAGACGGCTTCCGCCGCCTTGCCTCCCATGGCCACCATCAACCGTTTCATGAAAAAGTCCTTCGTATATAACCCATTTTCGGCGATGGATTCATTTTCGGTAAACACGGTGAAACCGCCAGTACCTGAATAGGTCGGTTGGATGGATATTTTCTGTAGGTCAAAATACTCGGGAAACTCTTGTACGAGAAGAGCATGCCCCAACTCGTGAATCGCGATACGGCGCTTGGTTTGCGTATCACGGCTGTCGGTCTTCTTTTTGATACCAATCAACAATTTTTCTAGAGCGTCCTCCAAGAATCGTTGACGAATGATCAAATCTCCGTTTCTCGCGGCGAGGATAGCCGCCTCGTTCACCAGGTTACTGAGTTGCGCTCCGGAGAACCCAGAGGTTAATTTTGCCAGTGCACCGATTTTCACGGCCGGATCGACCGGTTTATTTTTCAAATACAGGGACAAAATTGCCTCGCGCGACGAAACGTCCGGTAACGGTATTTTTACAATACGGTCGAATCTACCTGGACGCAACAGCGCGGAATCCAAAATATCGGCGCGGTTGGTGGCCGCGATCACGGTGATGTTGCTGTTGGCCTGGAATCCGTCCATCTCGGTCAACAGTTGATTCAGGGTCTGTTCTGTCTCGTCGTTACCGGCCAGATTACTGCCCCGACCCCGCTGTTTACCAATCGCGTCAATCTCGTCGATGAAAATGATAGCCGGCGCCAACCTACGTGCTTCCTCAAAGAGACGACGGACACGCATCGCCCCCACCCCCACAAACATCTCCACAAATTCGGATCCGGATACCGAAAAAAAGGTCGACGACGACTCGTTCGCAATGGCTTTGGCAAGCAGGGTCTTCCCCGTACCCGGAGGGCCTTCCAACAGTATTCCGCGTGGGACTTTGGCCCCCATGGCTTCGTAATTGTCACTTTTATTCAGGTAGGACACAAATTCGATACATTCCTCCAACACTTCTTGAGAACCGGCCCAGTCGGAAAACGTCACATTGGTGTCTTTACTAGCGTGCATGTTTTTTTTATTGAAATTCATAAATCTCCCCAAATTACTGTTATCGTCGCCGCCCCCCATCATGTTGGACATCATGGTCATGGAACGGAAAAAGGAGAACGCAAATGCCGCGAAAATCAGGTTGGGAACGAACGAGAATATGTTTAAAAGGTCGTTGGTAGGGGGATTCAAAAACACGGGGTCCACGTCGTGCTGGAGGGAAATATCCACGAGTTTTTCGGTAATCAGGGGCGAAATGGTGGTAGTGAACTGGATACCCATGTCAGGGTCGGTGGCAATCACCGTTTTCATGTCGGGATTAAAATAAATGGCGTTAAAGTCGGAATTCTCGATGCCTTTGACCAAATTTTTAATGGTGATGGGCTGTGGCATCAAATTGGGTTTCAAGGCAACACATGCGATAAGTGGCAGCAGTAATAATCGTGAGAACATTATATAGTAACACGAAGAAGTTATTATATACTATTTTACAATGAATAATATTTGTCCAGGTAGGGCGAGGTCCTTTCTGACACATTACATTGCCGGGGAGGCAACCACGGCGGACGGGGGATTCAATGGCGCGAGAGCTGCGGAAGTCACCGGGGATGCGTTAGCTACGGGGGCGTTGAACGGCACGGCGGCGGGGGCAGATACCGGTGTGGCCACCACGGGAGGACCCGCTACATTGGCGGTCGGACCTTGATATACACAATATCCGTATTGATTTAAACCACAGGGTAAATTACAGTTTGGATATTGCGAGGCGCACATGTTGCTCATTGGCGATGGGTACAGATTGGGCCTCGTTGTCTGCCCAGGAAACCACGGGGATAATTCGGTTTTATCACCGCCGTAAACCCCCGCCTTTAAATTCAATTTATTTATTTGAGGCGCATTGTCTGACAATACTTCGTGATTATAATTGTAATAATTGGATTGATCGTCCACGCAATTACCGTAACACCGCCCCCCGAAGAAATATTTACTCCGATTTGTCACATCCGAATCGTAATAATGCGACTTCATGGTTGGCCCATTTTGGTTTCCGGCCACACACTTTTTCCCGCCCAACCAAACACAACAGGATGTTGCCGCACAAGTGTCCCCGTCCAGTGTATTACATTTCTCCTCAATCTTGTCGGGATTGCCGTGGTTATAACTACAAAATCCTCCCCACTGAGAATCTGTACCGTAAATGGGAAATTGGTATCCCAAACCGGTCAGTTTACTAAAGTAAACCGTGTCTTCGTAAGTAGGTACATAATTTGCCGGATTATATACTAAATTATTGCTTCCATAAAACGTGGTGTTACTCATGGTCTGAGATAGAGGTATTTGAGTTAGGTTTCCCGACGCATCCAACACATTTATCAAATTGGCCGAAGGATCTTGCCCCACCTGTTTCTGGATGTCTTCCGCATTGTCGTGATATTGGACGTTTAAATTACCCGGATCATATTGTCGGGAAGCGTCCGGGTTGATCGCCGCGGCCGCCGCGCCCCTCGCCCCCGCTGGCGGCGGGGATTGAACATTCAACGTTCTCAAACCTGAAGGTCTCGACGGAACAATAGAAAACGTCTGCGGTGAATTCGGCACTGCACTTACATTGTTGGGATCGATGTATAGTCCTTTGGGAACCAGACTTATATTGTTAGGATCAATATATACCCCTTCTTTGAAATGAGCAGGGGCATTGTTGGTATAAAATACAAAGATGGTTCCTAAAATTAATAACAAAAGAACCGTTACGATAATCAACATCGGTACTTTCATCTACAACTTATACAATAGAGACATATTTCCCGGCCTCGACGACGTGCGTAAAATTGAATGGTAAAAATACAATTAAATGTTTGATTATATTAAATAACATTCCTTGCGTGTTCTGTGAATAAAATGATTATCCCGGTTAAATGTTTTACTTGTGGCAATGTACTGGCAGATAAATACCGTTATTATCAAGACAAGGTGCGGCAGCGGAAAATTAAAGCGGGGTTGGAAATCGACAAAGTGGTGTATCTAACCAAGAAAAATGTCGAAAAAACGCCCGAGGGTATCGTTTTAGACGAACTCCACCTCCATAATCCTTGCTGCCGTCGTCACATGCTTACTCACGTAGACATTGAGTAGAAGAGATTATGTTGACCTAATATATAATTATATCATCATTATGGGACCGCGTAAGTATAAAAACCGCACACAAAAAAAAGGTGCACGCCGTCACAAAAAAACCGCATCTCGTAAAACGCGCGGAGGCGACTGTGGATGTTCCAAGCATGTCATGGGGGGAAGTGCCAATTTGAGCACCCTTGATACCCAGTATTACTACCCCTACAATGCGAATTTGGCAGCGGATCCCCAGAATCCCTCTGCGATGATTGACGAGACCCTCGCCGGTGATTTTAGTCGTTTCAACAATGTCGCTGGTGGAGGTAAAAAACGGTCACACAAGTCTTTGCGTAAAAAACTGCGTCGTTCTAAGCGTGGGGGTATGAATATATTTGCGAATGCGGGATATGATACGACCACCTACAGTTCTTTCGGTCAGCCGAATAGCGGCGCCGTACAAGCCAACACCGTCACGGGTTTAGGGGTACTTTCGTCGGGGAGCGCCATGGACCAACCGGTGTTGACGGCGCCTTACGGCTCTCATAACCCCCCTTTAGTATAATATACACCCCCTAATCGTACAAAAATATTCTTTAAATATATACTTTCCGTTTTTTTTCGTTGAAAGGATCATAATATGGCTTCCGTGATGACGACGATCAATACCCTTTGCCCCCCGGCCTACATATACTTTGTTATCTCCATTGTCTTGCTCATTCTCGCGATTGTTTTCTTGTCCACCGGCAACATCGACATGAGTGTTTACTGCTTGGACGATAACTGTACGAAACCGGGTGTCGCGTTCCTGTTTCTGATCAAATTCTTGTTTATCCTCTTCTGGACGTGGGTATTGAATTTCATTTGCCGTTCGGGTTACCAGGGCGTGTCCTGGTTCCTCCTGCTGTTCCCGCTCATACTGATTCTGTTTTCTTTTTTAATTATTTATGAATTGGTGAAACGTACCCCTCAAAACAAACTGAATATGTAAATAAACACGAATAATTAAATGTCGTCATTTTGTATATATATTTGATACAACATGACCCGCTTAACACTATTCAGTCAATTTTGTAGGCCCGCCTATGTCTACTTTATTGTTTCTGTTATCTTTATCATCGTATTCGCAGTTCAAAACAGTAATTATTACAACAACGGCGTCTACTGTATTGGGTCGTATAACTGCGACGGTATGAATATTACTCTCATGTTCTTTTTAAAACTGATCTTCATCCTATTCTGGACCTACGTACTGAATTCTGTTTGTAGTCTCAGCTTGCCGGCCTTGTCCTGGTTCCTCGTTTTCCTCCCCTGGCTGGTTATGTTGGGGTTTTTAGCCTCTTTACTGAAATAGGGAGAATTATATCACACCCTATGTTAGGATGAGAACACCACGTCAGGGGTTGCGTAAAAATCGTACCCGTAAATCGTATTCCCTACCGATACAAGGTAGTATTGTCAGTGAAACCGAGGGGTGGAAAACCGTCCATATTTACGGAGAACCTTATGAACGAGGTTACGCCCACGGATACTTGTTGGCCGCGGAATTGAGACGCGTAAAAAAATTATTACCCTTCCTGGTAAAGTACCAACTTCAGGAAACCTCGCGCGATTTTCATCGTGCTAACCGAAAGATCATGTTTCCCCTACTTAAACGCGTCTATCCGGAGTATTGGCACGAAATACGCGGTATTTGTGCAGGTTCTCGGTGTGCCGGTGTGGATATTTCCATGGATACGCTCATCGGGTGGAACGCCTACGTGTCCCTCTATTCTTACTTTAAAGAGGGTAGCAAACATATCCACCGTTGTAGCGCGTTTATTGCCACCGGATCCGCCACCCGCGACGGGAAAATTGTCATGGGACACAATGTCCATTCCGATTTAGCTACAGGACAACTGCTCAACATCGTCATGAAAATTACCCCCAGTCAAGGCCACCCGTTCATCATGCAAACCTCGCCGGGTCTCATTTCCAGCGTCGCCGATTGGTATATATCTTCCACCGGTATCGTTTGTTGCGAAACCACCATCGCGGACATCAATTATCGTCCACGCTTTGGTCTCCCTTTTTTTACCCGCATCCGTCATGCCGTTCAATACGGGAAAACCTTGGACGATTGTGCGAAAATCATGTTACACAAAAATGCGGGTGATTACGCCTGTTCGTGGTTGTTTGGTGATACCAATACCCAAGAGATTATGCTTTTGGAAATGGGACTCAATGTACATAACCTTCAACGCACATTCAATGGCGCGTTTTATGGTATGAATTCGGCCATCAGTACCGAACTGCGTACCAAAGAAACCGACGACGTGGATTACCACAATGTTGCTTCGCGGTCGGGTAACCGCAACTACCGATTGGATGAACTCGTGAATCGCCAATATTACGGTAAAATCGACATTAACATTGCGAAAAAAATCATGGCGGATCATTACGACATTGTGTTGGGCAAAAATACGTTGAATCAAAACGGTATCTGTAAACACCCCGAACTCGACCCGGATGCCGACTACAAACCTTACAGCTGTACGGACGGCAAAGTCGTCGACGCCGACCTGGCCAAAGAATTACATTTTGAAGGCATTTTTGGTAGCGCGTGCGGTTCTCGTCCCTTTCATGTAAAACAGTATGTCAAGGATCATCCTCAGTATGCCCACTGGAAAGATGTACTGGAAGACATGCCCCTACATCATTGGACCCTACTGTGATTGATTGAGAGAACATACAACGGAGGTAAAATTGATATAAAAAATCGTGAATTATTATATCAATTTACATTAAGTGTAATTACGAAACCATGCAGGCCCCACAGATTTCCAATATTTCCGAAGAGAGCGGGATTTACCATTTTACATTGAGTAATATCAATGTCAGTTTAGCTAATGCTCTCCGCCGAATTATTCTATCCGAAATACCTACCGTGGTGATTCGTACCGAACACCATGCCACCAATCAGTGTAACATTGAAATCAACACTTCCCGATTACACAATGAAATCATCAAACAACGCCTCAGCTGCATCCCGATTCATTCCAAAGATTTAACCCAATTACCCGGGAAATACACACTCGAAGTCGATGTGAATAACGACGCGGATACCACGATGTTTGTTACGTCGGAACATTTCAAAATTCGCAACAAGGAAAATGGTAATTATCTGAAACGCGAGGAAGTACAGCGTATCTTTCCTCCGTGTGCTATTGCGGCGAATTCATACATTGATTTTGTACGTCTGCGTCCCAAAATTAGCGATACCATTCCGGGAGAGCAACTGAAGCTGACGGCCGATTTTTCGGTGGGTAACGCCCACGAAAATGGTATGTTCAATGTGGTGTCCAAGTGTACCTACGCCAACACTCCGGATCACAACAAGATTGCGGAAATGTGGCAAAAACAGGAGGACTTTTTGCGCACCCAAGAAGATGTGAAAGAATCTGACATTCAATTCAAAAAGAACAATTTTATGATATTAGATGCTCAGCGAATTTACATTGAAAACAGTTTCGATTTTCAAATTCAGACGGTGGGGGTTTACGACAACCCGGAAATTGTGAAAATGGGTGCCAAAATTTTGTACGAAAAATTTGTGAAAATGGTCGAAGATCTGGATTCAAATTTGGTCGTCATCGTTCCAGGTGAAGTCACCATGGATTTTTGTTTTGATGTTTTGTTGGAAAACGAAGATTACACCATGGGCAAAGTGATTGAATACTTTCTCTACGAAAAATACTTTGTTCAGGAAAAAACATTGAGTTACTGCGGATTCAAAAAATTTCACCCTCACGACACAAAGAGCACCGTGCGTCTGGCGTTTACAGAAACTGCGGATAAAACCATGGCCAAACAGTATGTTCGTACCGCGTGTACGGACGCCCACGAATTCTTCAAAATGATGTATAAACTGTTTTAGAGATTTGGTTGTCTTGGTACATGACGCGATGTTTCATGTAAGATTTTGATAAGACAAGTAATCGGGGGGAATATATCCGAGTATATAAGCTTTCACACAAACACTCAATAAGTGAAATAACACATGATACCGTATCCATATGTGGGGATAAACATAGGTCATGGCATACGTTTGAAATATAGAGAGTGCTCCTAGGTAAAACAAAAAGGCGGATAATCCCGGTGGCACATACCATATACCACTTCCCAAATAGACTACAAAGGTATATTTGGCATAGATGAGGTCCAAATTACGCCGCCAGCCGTGTACGGGGTTTTGCCAATAAAGTAGCGAACACGACATGGTACCAATGGATGTTAGTGCGTGTAACCACAGTGATCGTTGAAGTGCCACGTAAATGGGGAGTACGGTTAAACACGAGGTTGCGATTAAGATGCGCGAATCTGTGGGAGTGATGGCGAATTTTATTTTTTCTGCGGGCAGCATGGGATGGTAGGTAGGATATACAGGTGCGTTATTTTTATGTTTTGTTACAAAACAATATGTGATTTGTATATTTATCTTTAGAAATAATATATGAGTTCAGATAAATCCCCTTCCCGTTCCCGTTCTCGTTCTCGTTACAATAAACCGATTGGTCTTCGGAAAACCTTTCGCCGTAATTCTGAACCTAAAATGTACTATGTTTATGGTGAAAATTCCGCGAGGAAGTTACTGTCATCAAAGGGTCGTATAATTAAAGTCGGTGATGCTATCACCTATTTGCCTGATAATCAAATGGGCGAAGAGGTATACAAGGTCATCTTAAAAGATGGGAAAAAGGACCTTCAACTCATCGATAACTATGACATGAAAATGGAGCGGTTGTACGAAGATGAAGTAAGCCATAGTCGTGGAGGAAAAAAGGTGAATAAACGCAAAACACCCAAAAAGAAATAAACCACCTAAAAATACAAATGTACACATTTTTATTTTTACCGATTTACATCCACTACACTACATTATAGTATAGGATGTTTGCGAACCCGTGTAAAAAATTACAAGGCACAAACTAGGCTACTTTTTTTTTCGTTTTTATGCGGCAACGGGGTCGCGGGGCTTGGGCGCCGCACGTTGTCTGAACCCTGAGAAGGATTTGACCGGTACGCGACAGAGCGGGCAAAGCACCGGATGCGAACTGGATAAATTCGTTCTTGCCATGAGCAGGAAGCAATTTTTCCCGAAACGATGGTTGCAACCGCATGCCACCATTTCTTCACCCGTGTGGTTCTCTAGGCAGATTCCACAGGGTTCCTCAGTGGGCTGTTTCAGTTCTGAAATTTTCAAAACTCGGGGGCGTTTTTCAGTTCGTTTGATCCACCGGTCAATGGTCGTCTCTTTGTCCTCTGCGGCCCGTTGGGCTCGCCTTGCTTGGGCCGCTTGTCGTTGACGGGCCCGAGGAAGGGCTGCCTCTAAGAGGGTTTTCACACGTCCCAGAAGGGCGATAAACTCCATTATGTGTCCAGGGGTGAAATCTTGGCTGTAAAGGGCAAAGGACCGCTCAAGCAACTTTAGCCAGCTGAAGGCGTGCGACATTTTCGAGTGGGGGTCAGTGCTTGGTTGATGTTACCCCATTCTACGAAATTATTTTCAATTTTTCTCTGAAAGTATAGTTGTATTAGTCGTTCCCCACCACGGCGATACGCGAACGACTCGACATGCGCATAAATGGATGAGGTCGCGGGGATGTTGTCGGTGAGGTGACACTATTCGACATATTGTGGACCACATTCCAACCGGGAAACGTCACTGTTGCGACTTGGCGAATATAGTACTGCGGTGTGGTGGAATTACTAGTGGTTGGTTGAACTGCGGCTGCGGGTTTCACACGCATGGCCGTCAACTCAATGCGGCGGTCCAATTCTTCGTCTTTTCTTTCAAAGTTGGGATTGTTTTTTTTCCAGGCCTGGATAGCTACCGCCAATGCCGTGTTTTTATACAGGTTTTTGTTGACGATGGGAGAACGATTCATCGGACTGGTCGCACTCTTTTGTAACCATGTCTCGATTTCCGTCTTTTCATAGCTGTAACCGTCTTCCGCAACTACGGGGGTTTTCATCAGCTTGAACGAAATGGGGCAAATCCAGTCCTTGTGTGGTTCTGTACCGGCGTCAAACATGGACGTTACTTTTTCCGTAGATGGCGCGGTACTGGTGACAGTGACCTCCGCAGCTGGCATTCCCTGGTCCTGAATCTGCTGAATCACATTCGCCGTGGCCATGGTTATATGTGTTTTACGTACTCGTTTACTTTGATGTAGGTCTTTGTAATATTGCCGGAAATAATACAAAAAATATCAATTTTTTACCCGTTGACGTTTATCTTGATGATCTTGGAGTCGACCAATTCGTCCAACATATCAATCTTATCACGGGAACCACCCCCCATCATTTTATCGTTGATGCGTTTTTCCATATGCTTGTCTAAGGTAGACAGTTCTTTGTACGTCTCGTAGAGCTTCTCATTGAATCGTTCAAAAAAACGCGTCATGGCCAACTGTTCTTCCTTGTTCTCAAATTCTTCAATGTATTTCATCTGATAATGAATCATGCTTTGACATTCTTCCTTCCACTCACTCTCACTTTTTACAAAGAATGTGGTGGGTTTGTTCAACAGCGGCACGGCGCAATGTATGGGGCGGTCTTCGGGTTTCAACATTTGGAAATATTTTTTCAGAATCTTAGTGGCACCTTGGTAATAAAACCGGTTTCGGTCAATCTCGTTGAAATCGTCCTTGACAAATTTCATGGATTCCACAAATTCGTCGATTGTCATCGCATTATTACAGTGTGTATTCAGATAAATATGAATATTGTTATTCTGTGTATTGGTATTGTTGTGTGTAGTGACCGAAGGCTTGAAATTCGCCAACTGTGGCTGTAAACACGCAATCTGTTTCTGTAATTCTGTCATTTGGGTTTGTAGCAATTCCATGTGATTGATTCCTACCATTCTGTTTTCTCCCGCTGTCACGTGTTTTGCGGTGGGCTGTACGTTACATTTCGTAGAATGCCGTTTCCATCCACACTTGGTTTTGTATTTTTTTTGGCAGTGGTCGCAGGTAAACATGTGTACCGTCGTCACCTTTTCCGCTTCTTCTTTCTTCGCAGCAGTTGCTTCCTGTATTTTCAAGTGTCTTTTTGATTTAATATGATTATCAAATACATTTTTATATTTTGTGGTAAAATGACAACATTCACAGTGTCTCGTTACCATGTTATCGTACTATATATATTGTAACTATATTGTTTACACATCAAATAATTTTCCGATACAGAACGATACAATTGTTTAAATAATTGTATCGATTCGTATAAAAATGTTTGGTCATTTTTTCTTCCGTTTCTGACACGGCGATACAATTGTTTGTACCGGTAAAGATTAAAATCGGCGCATTTTTGGGGGTACTCCATACAAATCTGTAACTGATAACACGTTTGAAGTATTTATTACTTGTCTGGGAAAAGAACTTTATCAACGGTAGTACGGACACAGAACATGCGATGAATTATGATTCCAATAAGAAACAGTCCACCTAAAGTATACCACACATTCCATTTGAATATCTCGGAAAACAGCAAACCTGCAAAAACAGTCACGCCAACATCAAACACTGAAATGTCAAATAACCGGTATTGATGAAGGCCTGTGCGGGGTTCTCCGATAATATTTTTATACTTACACAGTCCCTCCATTAGTTTACACACAGAAAAAATATTCACAGTATGACAGTGGTCAAATAATTTTCCGATACAAATCGATACAATTATTTAAACAATTGTATCATTTTGTATCAAAAAATTGTTTAAAACAAATTTTGAAAAGTATAAAAACTTTTTGGTCCTCCGAATTTTTTTTTGAGAAAAACCTCCGCCAACTTTTTTTACTTTCCTTCAAATAATTTTTCCGATACAAATCGATACAATTATTTAAACAATTGTATCATTCTGTATTCAAAAATTATTTGACAGCGTCCTTACCAAGTATGGTGTAATATTTTACAGCGTTTGTGTGTGTAACCCTCTAGGGACTGGGCGGGCTGAGGTGGGGGGTATCTACCGATGTAGCTTGGAAAGGGACAACTTATACAGCCGATGAAGGATAACCCGCATGTGGTTTAGCCACACCAAATAAATGACCGGTTCGGTATAATTCCTGTATTCATATGGAATGTATAATATATAAACTACCCACGTCCCTTATGCCCACCACTACCACCTCCCGTAAACGTATCTGTAACGCCCCCGGAGAACTCGTCTTTATAGACGGGAAATTTTGGTGTGTTGGCGAGAAGGTCGTTTCCAAGAACCCCCGCTCACGGTGGAATAATCGTACCAAACGTGCGCGTATTCACCGTAGGCGGCTTACCCCCAAGCAACCGTAGAATGTACGATAGGCATCAAATAATTTTCCGATACAAATCGATACAATTATTTAAACAATTGTATCATTCTGTATCAAAAAATTGTTTAAAACCAAATTTTGAAAAGTATAAAAACTTTTTGGTCCTCCAAATTTTTTTTGAGAAAAACCTCCGCCAACTTTTTTTACTTTTCCTTAAATAATTTTTCCGATACAAATCGATACAATTATTTAAACAATTGTATCATTCTGTATCAAAAAATTGTTTGATCATGATTCACAGCATAAACCCTGTAAAAATTGATTCTTATAAACAACTGTGGTATACCAGGAGTATATTTGCCCTTTACAATGGAAAAACGCGTTAACAGCAAACTGGAGAAGTACCTCCTTCAAATGAAGGAGGATATTCGTACAAAAATCAACGAAATTTACCCCAAAGAAAAACCTAGTGAGATTAACGAACTCATGGAATATGTTTACGAATACGAAAGAATCACGTTTGATAAAGACGACTTTGTCAAACGTAAACGTGTAAAAAACAGCATACCTCAGAGCAATCGGTGTGGGGCGAAGCGTGCCAATGGCGAACAATGTACCCGTCGTCGGCGCGACGACTCCGAATTCTGCGGGACGCATTACAAGGGTGTACCTCACGGATTGATAGGGGATGATGTTCCCACCGTAAACACCAAACAGATTGAAGTTTTTGCGGAAGACATTTCCGGGATTATTTACTATTTGGATAAGCAAAACAATATTTATAAAATTACCGATATTTTAGAAGGTAAGGAAAATCCCGCAATCATTGGGCGCTACACAAAAAACGGTACTAGTTATCAGATTGACTTGTTGGATAGTAAGGCATAATAGGAGTGTGTAATACAGGGTTATGTGTTGGTGTCTAACGTGGACGGGTTTTCCGGGAAATACATCTTTCGAGAAATTTTTTCCACTTCGACCTCTTCGCGGTTTTCCATGATATAATTGTTGACTTCGACGGCCTTTTTAACGTCACCTTGGTAATAATTAGCCAGTATTCCCAGTAAAATTTTCTGGGTAATCGGTTTTTTAACATTACGTTTGTTATATGTGATTTTACCGTCATTCAACTCGAATTCGTCGATTTCGTTATCACGCATGACCCGAATCAAAGATTCGGAAATTGTTTTCTGTACTTTTCTTCTTTTACTTACTTCTGATTTTAATTTGCGCATTTCATTGTCAATACGTACCCATTCACGAATTGATTGTACCAACTGATTCTTTGTTTCCATAAATATATAATTATACCTTATAATATATTGTACAATATTTTTATATCCATATATTTTAACCGCATTTTGCTGGATGAATCTAAGTACGATGTTTGGTAGAGTGAACCAGCGGGTAGTTAATCCCCCCTCCGGGGGAGGATCTTTCATTGTTCCCAATCCAAACATTAAAGAACCAAATGTACCTTCTATGTTGAATCGGGGAATCATGCCGATGAAATATAAGGTTACCGATCCTCCCGTAAATACAGTGACTCCACCCTCCATGAATATGTCAAATACCGATGTAGTGAAACCGACGGGAACGATGAAATGGGGCAAACCCACGTGGTTTTTGTTTCATACTCTCGCCGAAAAGGTGAAAGACGACGTTTTCCCCCTGATTCGTAAATCACTCTTGGAGATCATTTATTCGATTTGTTGTAATTTGCCCTGTCCGGATTGCGCAAATCACGCAAAGGTTTACTTGGATGGCATTAATTTTAATACCATTCAGACTAAAGAAGACTTGAAAAACATGTTATTTGTCTTTCATAACACGGTAAATAAAAAGAAGGGGTTTCCCATTTTTACGAGAGAAGAACTGGATTCACAATATTCAATGGCAATCACCGTGAATATTATCAACAATTTTTTTGTGTACTACTTGATTAAAAATAACGTCCCCAAAATGATTGCCCAAGATATGTTTCGTCGACGCATCATTCAAAACGCCAAAGATTGGTTAAATAAGAATATGACGAATTTTGCGCCCTAGTTGTACGATTTACATGTATAAGTTTTATTGGTACCACTTCCGGTTAGCGTGCACGTGGGGGAAACGTGGGTGTTAAAATTGTTGAATCGGGATAAGTCAACGTTGGTCTGTTTCTGATTTATTTGAAACAAGAGTGCCCAAATAACCCCAAACGTACCTCCGACAATCAACGCAATGATCAAACTGCCTATATCGGCACAAGAGAACAACGTATTCCACATCATATCTGCTGCCACAAGGAAAGACATGATCACAATGAAACCAATGTTGTCTTTAACCAGACCATTCTTAACTATAATGTAAATTGCGAAGAAGAGAGTATATCCTAATACGGTTTGTCCAAGAGGCAGTCTTGACATGGGACCGTTCTCCGTCAATTGGATGATTTTACACCAGGGGGGTGTTTCTTTCAGCTTGTTGTCCCCAGGGGGTTTAAAGGTGGGATAATTGCCCAACTGTATGGCGAGTAATGAAGCTAAAACAACACCCATGAGATAAACTCCGCTGGTAAGATCTTGGACAAAAAAACATTGTAGAGTAAAATACGCAACTACAATGAATGGCGCCAGACGAATAATAAAATATAAAACATTTATTATGTTGAATAACATGTGATATATATCAGTTATCTATAATAGAATGATATATATTTATGGTTATTTTGGGGGATTCAGAATCTTATTGAGCTTTGTGATATCTTGGTCAAATTTCGACGATGTAGTATCTTGCGCGGCGTTTGTCGCAGGACTGCGATTTCTGTGTATTGGGCGACATTTATAAATACTTCTATAGTTTGTTTGATTACATACCGAATTATTAATCACATTAAATAAACTGAGATCCAATTCTTTTCCACTTGCTGGGTACAAATAGACGGCATTCGAGGACGTGATGTCTCCTGTACTACATTCATGATAGTTACCCCCGCAACCGACCTCCCTGCGACGTGAATTGTTGTCGGTAATGAAAGCCCATAACAGACCCATACTCGACCCAAGGATGAGTGAAATCATCAAAAAGAAGTAATCCGCGCATCCATTCGATATATTCCACAGTAAATCGCCAAATATAAGGATGGGTAAAATAACCAGAAGTGGTATATTGTTGCTGTATATCCGGTTGGTAGATTCATACACATTACTGTTGGGATATGCGGGGTCGCGATAGGGCGTACCATCTTTATTCATTTTTTGATCCGGACTGTTATTTTTAAATAAAATATAAACAAAGAAGAAGAGGGAGAACCCCAGTACAGTTTGACTTAAGGGCATATTAGACAATGGACCTTCTTTAATGTTCAGTGATAATGTATTACACACGAGGTTTTCCCGCTTAATGTTGGTTTTAGGCCGGTTTCGGGACAACCAGGGAAAAAATATGTTTCCTACGGAGAGATTGACCAAGCATGTGATAATTAGCCCTATCAAATAAATAATTGCGACCAGATCTTGGTTAAATACAAACTGTAAGGAGAAAAAACTGATCACAATAATAGGTGCTAAACGAATGAATAAATACAGTAAATTGATAAGATTAAATTTCATGGTATGATTTCGTGTGATACAACAATAATAGTTATATTATGGTTATATTTTGTTGACATATCGCGAATTTTATGTAGATGCCGTCGGAGCAGCAGAATGCCTTTTACATTGGTATTGGACAGACGCCTCCCGCAAACAGCTGGTATTGCGGTTGCTACCAGTAATGATTTGTAATTTGGGGTCGCCAATGATTTGAACAATATATGCCCATAACACCCCAGTTGAACTACCCAGTATTAGCGATGATAAAACTACCCATAATTCGGAGCAACCGTTGACAAAATTGTAATAAAAGTCGTTCACAATGATACAGCAAAAGAGGAAGATCATAAACGCATTTTCTTTAATCAGGTTGTATTGTATTGCCGTGTACAATAGATAGAAAAAGGTAAACCCAATGATAGTTGTTCCGAGAGGCAAATAAGAAATCGGTCCTCCGTTAAATTCGATCAGTCGGCATACGTCGTAACGCCCACCGGGTAATTTTGTCTTTTTATTCACGGACTGTATTCCGGGGAAATTACCGAATAAAATGGTAAATATACACGCCAAAATCAATCCAGCTAAATATATTGGTCCGGTGAGATCGTACCGTATGAGTGATTGTAAGAGGAAAAAACATATTATCAGAAAAGGGGTCAATCGTGAAAACAAGTAAAATATATATTTAAAATCAAACATGTTTCGTTTGTTAGTTATAATAACAAAAGAAAATTACACGGTATTCGTGTTTTTACTCATATACATTTTACTTACTGCGTTATTATCTGATTCTGTAACATACATGTTATTTCCATAAATACATAGAGAAGTTGGATTTGCCAATTCCACGTTACTGGAAGGCTGGTGGATAGTATTCCAGTTTGAACCCGCCCCGGCTATAGTTGGGTGGGCAAGTGAATAATTTTTCTTGATTGGTGAATAGATAAACTTGTTTATTTTTCTATCGTCCATGATATAAATATTGAGTTCCTTGTCGAGATACAGACCGTTGATTTTATTTATATTTATATTATCGAGTATAACCTTTGATACTTTTTTATTACTGTCAATCTTCAAAACATAAGGATTCCCATTTATTACATTTGCACAATACATATTATCATTGATGTCAACCGTTAACGCTTCTGTATTATTTGTCGTTATTATCTTATCTTGGGTAGTATAACCTTCAATAAAATTAATAGAGTCTAAAATATTTATTATGTCCGTGTTTGTATTGCCATCTTTATCGATTTTGTGGATAAGACAATCTGCTTTATTTAATAATCGTTGTATTACATGTACAATTCCGTCGGAACTAACACAAATGTGTTTTGGTGCGGTCAATGTGTTACCATCTTTGATACCGGCATAAGTGGTAATATATCCTCGGGTATCTATTTTACGAATAACATTATTGGAACAGTCCGCTACGTACAAATTTCCGGCGCCGTCTATACATACGTCGGTGGGATTGTTTAAGGTAGTGGTGGTGGCCAACACATTTTCGGTGATATTATTTTTGTAATTAGTAACGGTTTGTGTTGATGGATTGGTACTAAGGTCTATTAGTGTATGAATCCCTACTTTACCGGCATACGTAGTAATCTCATTATTCGGTGTTATTTTACGTATTACGTGGTTCCCGGAATCGGCTACGTAAAGATTTCCTTGACTATCCATACAGGCACCTCGCGGGTTTAAGAACGTTTTACCGTATGTTGAAGTGTTTACTCCTGTATTAAAACACATAAAATATGTGGATTTATAGACACTATTTTTATCGTCGTAATAAAGTATATTTCCGTCTGTCTTATAAAAATAAAAATAATTTACGCTGGAACTTATTACATCAATACACCCGGTGTAATTTTGTATTTGATACAAGGTATTGTTCTTGATAAACAATCCGACCGTGACATTGGTTGTTCCGCTAGTAGTATCGGGATTCAACACTGTTCCGGTCACCGCCCCTATGGTACGGTCAATCATATTAATCTCATAAACTATGTTATTTGATAGTACGTATACGGCACCATTATCGTTGACTGCGATAGATGAAGGTTGAGTTAACACTTGGCTGGTGGCCAAAGATCCCGACTGTTGGGAATTTCGACCCGGAGCGATACCCGCATAACATGTAATAATTCCCTGATTATCTATTTTACGTACTATATTGTTGCCCGCGTCGGTAAAATATATATTTTGTAATTTATCCACACATATACCGGTAGGTGTATTTAATTGCGCACTAGTGGCACTTTTGCCGTCACCTGAATATCCTGGATGTGGGTTACCTGATATATCCAATGTACCTGCTATTGTGGTCATGTTGCCCTTGGTATCAATCTTACGGATCAGGTGATTACCGCTGTCCGCAACATAAAGATTACCGTCACTGTCCATACATATACCCAAGGGGGTATTCAGCGATTTTTTAGAAGGGACCGCATCCGCGCTGTTTATTTCCAACGTTCCGGCGACTATAGAACTCGATTCAATGTAGGCCCCGCTGGTACCAGTGGTGCTAGTATCTACTCTAAATTTCACCTTCCGCACAATGTGATTATCGGCCTCACAAATATACAGTGAACCGTCCGGACTATGGCACATACCCCCTACACGGTTGGTGGCCATATTGATGGGATAAATGTATCGTGTTTGCCGCGGACGGCACCGATTCACCTTTTTATCGTTTGTGTCGCAGGTTTTGGAGGTAGGATTGCTGCGAAATAGTTGTAAGTTGCTGCCGGATTGCTGTATCGTGTATCCCCACGCCAATCCACCCGCAACACCAATGGTAGATGATGTCAAAAGTGATACTAGACTAAAACAATTTCTCGAGACATTCCATATTAAATCGGCGCCAATTAAAAGAATGAAAAAGGCCAAAGTTGTCACGTTTTGGGTATTGAACGTGCCGTTGGTAAAATCCGTCATAATTATGGGAAACCCAACATAAAATAGTGTGTATGCTAAAACCGTTTGTCCGAGAGGTAAATAGCTTATCGGACCCGTTTCGGAGAATTCGATCATACGGCATGCGTTGTTGGATGTTGCCGGAAATCCATTTTTTTCCGTGTGTTGGAAAATGTCGATGTTTCCCACCAATACAGTGAAAAAACAGGTCAACAATAAGCCAGCTAAATAAATAATACCTTTTACGTTTTTATTGAAAATAGAATAGAGTGTAAAAAAACATACGAGTATAAATGGTGCTAATCTAAAAAACAAGTGTAAAATAGCTTGTATACTGATATCCATTTATGATACCAAATATGTATATTTATCTATACTACAGCCCTTATTATAGTATAGATACATCTTTTTCTCTCGTGTATATCAAGTATATGCGAGAACATGGGGAAAAATTTCGTGGATACAGGAGGCCATAATAAATTTAATGGGGATTTCGGGAATGTGTGTATCAGATAACTTGGTGAATAATATCTCGCAAATGTTGTTCCGGAAATTAATGTTCCCGCGGTGCGTCACCATCTTTTGTTCGACGATTTTTTCCAGAAAGATTTGAAAATCTGGCCGGTTCTCTTCGGGAAAGATAAAACGTTGTATGCCGGCCCGTATCCCGCCTACAATCTTGTGTTCAAGCCCTCCGATGGCCGTAATGTTGCCCTGTAAGCTGATTTCACCGGTGATTGCGACATCGTTTTTAATGGGGATTTTGTTCAGGAGACTGAAAATGGCGACGACAATGGCAGCTCCCGCGGAAGGACCATCTTTGGATACCCCACCCTCGGGACAGTGAATATGAATTCCGCGAGCTTTGCTGGTTTTCAATTGCTTGATCAGGTCTTCTTGTTGTTTGGAAGAACATAAGGACCATACCAGGGTTTTTGCGACATTCATGCTTTCTTTCATGACGTCTCCCTGTAACCCTGTAAGTTTCAAGTCCAAGAATCCTTCGGTGGGATAAAACATCGTTTCAATCGGAATAACCCCGCCGTTACCTAGTGAATTTGCCCATAATCCATTAATCACCCCTATCCGGTTGTGTTTATGTATTTTAATTTCGTGAGTTTTCGTGTATTTTTTCAAGTATTCTTCGACTTGATCCACCGTAATATGGAGGGGAAATGACACTTCTTCGCGAATGTTCTCCAATAACCCCATGTTGATTTCACCATACAAATCAAACAGAATTTCTTTTAGTTTTCTGACTCCGGGTTCGGAGGTAAAAGATTCGATAATGTACTGTAATACGTCGTCGCCGATTTCCACCGTATGATCAAAACCCATTTTGGCGTTTATCTCCGGAATAATGTGTTTCTTTGAAATGACGATTTTTTCGTTCAGTGTCAAATTATCGAAACGGATACGATGAATGCGGTCCAACAGTACACGATCAATTTGGTCAACGTCATTGTAAGAAAAGATGAACAGTGCTTTGGATAAATCCAGCGGAATACCACTGAAATATTTGTCTTGAAATACGTCGTTTTGGGTAGAATCAATTAAATGGGTCAATATGCCGAAAATTTCCCGGCCTTGTTCACTTTTACTCACCTTGTCCAATTCGTCAATGTATATGATCGGATTCATACATTTGCTTTCCATGAGGATATCGGCAATCCGCCCCCAAGTGGAATTTAAATACGTATAACTGTGACCCTCCAAGGTGGATCCATTGCAAGATCCTCCCAGTGCAATGAAGGAAAATGGACGACAACTGCCGTGTTCATCCACCAGACATTTCGCCAGACCATTTTTGGCCAGAGATGTTTTCCCCACGCCGGGAGAACCTTCAAAACCGAAACAGTATCCGGCCTGTTTTCCGTTCATCCATTGACATATTATTTTCATAATTTGTTTTTTGGCGTAGGTGTGACCGTGTATAGAGTCGTCCAATGTTTGACGAATATTTTTCATCATTTCTGCGGTGGTATCGATGTCCTTAATGACATTTTGAACATCCATCTTGTATTTCAAATGTTTCAACAGACGGAAATGTTTTTCGGAATTCTTTTCCGATATCCTGGTATTGATGGCGTCAGAATTAATGATATGTTTGATCAAAAATTCGTTGATATTGGCGATTATATCCCCCCTTTGCAATGTCTGGCAGATTTCGTCGATGATGGCTACTTTGCTGTGTTTGCTTTTCCTATTTATTTGTGGTTGCGACTCATCGTGACCGCGTTTGTGCGGATTTTCCACGTGGGTGTCCGTGGTTCTGATAAAATGTTGGATGTTTTTAATGTCCGGCAAACAGAAGGAATTCAAGAGGTCCTTGATATGAGTTTCATCTGTTTTTAATATGTGAATACACTGCTGGTAGATTTCGGTATTGGTATATTTATCTTTTTCCAAGATGTCGCGCGTTTTTTCGCTCTGAAATAGATATGGCGCAAATGAAGTCGATGTTTCGTGTAGTTTGGATTGCATGTTATAGGGGGTTCTCGCCAAGATTATTTTGATAAATTTTTCGTTGATATGGGTCATCATGTTGAGAACCGGCTCTTTCCGGTACGTTTCAAACGGAATACGCAAGAGTCCTTCCAAATATTGCTTGGCTTTCGAACCGGAATCGTCCATGCGACCTTTGAAATCTTTGAGTTTGATAAAGGCCTTCTCTTTGATGTGTTCGGGTACCCGCCAAAAGATGATTTGTTGCTCAATAGAAATTTGGGTGTTTTCATATTTATTGAGAACATTTTGGTTATACTGCACCGTGTTTTTCATCGCATCTTTAAACATACACCGGGTTTTCCACGAAAAACTGTTGTAAATTTCGGTTTGTTCAAACGAGTCTTCGTAGTCTTCAGACTTTCCGTCCACATTCGAAAGTAAATCGTATAACAAGTAGGCCAGATATTGGATCTCGGTGTCGTCGACGAATAACAGCATGTCGCACAGTTGATTTCTTTTGGAGAACATGTCCAATTTAATGAAATTCTGTGTGATTAGTTCCAGTTTCATGCTCTTGATGTTTTTAACGAAATTTTGTAAGTAGAGATTTTTGTTGTAAATATCCTGATCGCCGTGAATAAGAATATCTTTAATGTTCATTGCTTCTATTTGACGATGTAGGAGTGAGACATCGAAAGCTTCACATGTAGGAAAATTGGTAGTAATTTTTTCCACGCGTTTTCTTACAAATTCGTTGGAACAAAAGTGTGTATTGATATTGTCTATGATACCCGAAATCACGATTGCTTTGGTAGTGGGTGTTTTTCCACAGAAGAATATTTTGACTTCGTTCACCCGCTTTATAAAGTTTTCTGTGATGTCCACGTTATAACATTCAAATTGGGGGGAGTTCTCGATGAGCAAGGTGTCGTCGATTTCTTTATTTAAACAAAAATGTAGCTCTTTGTTACGGTTCGACGAAGTTTTTGTCACAATACTTTTAAATCCAATGGGATGTACGTGTTTTTCAATCAACTGTAATTTAGAGTGTAATAAACATTCCGATCCGGAAATTATGCAGTTGGTACTGCAGTAGCACTTGTTTTTATCGGAAAACTCTGAACCGAAAAATAAATATAACACGTCCTTGATGTGTTTTGTACCATATTTTGCCACAATATTCGTCAATTCGTCCGTGATGGTTTGTAGTTTATCAATGTACACGTCCAAATCGATTTTGGTATCAGCACCAGATATTTCTTGGGTTTTTTCATAAAGCGTTTTAAGTGAAGATATTCCTTGGTTCATTTCATTGTTACTAAATAAATTAAATCTGTGGTATTCTTGGATCGCAATGACGGTATTTTGAACAATTTCCTGGATATGTCGGGTTTGTTCGTAAATAAGATGGAAAGAAATTTGCTTGGTGTTTTCAGGTTTATTTTCATTATTCATTACTCTATCCGAAAATATATTGGCTTCATTTTTCGGATCCGTCATAAAAATAACACATACATTATTAATTGATATTATATTCACAAAAAGAACATAAATATAACTTGAATAATATTATGTATTATCACCGGCATTAATTAGATATCAAGATAAAATGGGTATTCCTAGTTATTTTTCATATATCATCCGTAATTATCCTCGTATTGTCAGTAAATTATTTGAGAATACCACCACTTTTCATCATTTATTTTTAGATTGTAATTCGATTGTATATGATTCTGTGCGTACCTTTATTGATGTAGTCCCTACGGATGAAGAAGTCATCGCGGCGGTGATTCACAAAATAGATCAATATATTTCGGACGTTTCCCCCTTACGTACTGTTTATATTGCGTTTGATGGGGTGGCTCCGCTTGCTAAAATGAAGCAACAGCGTACCCGCCGGTATCGTTCCGTTTTCATGTCTCGGTTGAATGAGCGTTTAAACATAAACCAGAGAGGTGCGAGTTGGGACACAACTAAAATAACCCCGGGTACGATTTTTATGAAAAAACTGTCGGTAAAAATGAACGAGTATTATAATTGTCATTATGAAAAACAGGGTCGTAACATTGTAGTTTCGTGTTCTGATCAACCGGGAGAGGGCGAACACAAGCTGTTTCATTATATACGTGAACATCCTATGAAAAACGACAATGTTTTGATTTATGGGTTGGATTCCGATTTATTTATGTTGTCCATTTTCAACCACGAATTTTATCGAAACGCGTATATTTTTCGTGAAGCCCCGGATTTTTTAAAAAGGAACATTGTACCATGTGAAAATAACATGAGTCGGAAAAAACCCCCGACAACGGTTGACGATAATAATTGTTATTTGATTGACGTTGAAATGTTACGAAAGAGCATTTTACAGGAGATGGGATTCAAAGATCCACGTCGAATTTATGATTACGCGTTTCTCTGTTTTTTTCTTGGTAACGATTTTTTGCCACATTTCCCCGCATTGAATATCCGCACTACAGGCATTCAAACGTTGTTAGATGTATATAATGCGTGTTTCAGTAAGACACCTGACCGTTTTTTAGTGTATGTTACAGAAAATACGAATACGGATGGACGTGCCCGGGAGTTTAAAATAAATTGGAAGAATTTGGAATGTATTTTGAAACGGTTGGGTGCGTTGGAACATGATTTGTTTTTAAATGAACATCGTATACGTAGCAGGTTTGATACCTGGGTTTGGAATGAACCTAAGACGGTGGAGGAAAAAGAAAAAATGATCGACAGTCTTCCTATCATGTTTCGATCGCGGGAGAAATACATATGTCCCTCGGAACAAGGCTGGGAAACGCGTTATTATAAATTATTTTTTCCAGATGTCTCGGACGTTTCCGACGTGTGTTGTAATCATTTTGAAGGTTTGGAATGGGTACTGAAATATTACACAGGAGCATGTGTAGATTATGGATGGGTGTATAAATGGCATTATGGTCCGCTGTTGAATGATATGTACAGATCTGTTTCTAGAATTGACAAGAGTTTTTGGAAATCTGCCGTTACGAACCCATTGACTGAATTGGTACAATTAGAACATGTTTTGCCCCCGAGTAAATATGAATTATTAGACGAAGAAACTCGGATTATACTTAATAATAAAATTGTACCGAAACCGGACAACCAAGAATTTGCGGATTGGGATTTGAGCCAATATGTACGTCACGTATGGGAATGAGACGTATGTGAATGATCGGGAGTAGAATCAGTTTTGGCGGGAATAGAGGCCGAAGGGTAGGAAGTAAGAAGGATGAATTCGGAGGAGGGGTGATTGGAGGCGCGAAGGGAAGGATGTAAGGAGGATTTAAGGACGATGGGTTTAGGAAGGAAGTTGTAATTGTAGGAGCCT
>Ga0209400_1000029_pt1 | contig 133591 bp, 175 predicted proteins | sample M_130807_EF_Meta_FD_187313 | JGI IMG/M metagenome (GOLD analysis project Ga0209400, IMG submission 187313) | Freshwater microbial communities from Lake Montjoie, Canada to study carbon cycling - M_130807_EF_MetaG (SPAdes) (version 2) | ecosystem: Environmental > Aquatic > Freshwater > Lake...
TTCGCATATTTTCACGCATTTGTTTTCGTTGAAAATTCCAGTTTATCATTCTATGAGTCATTTTATTTTTTTCTTTCTTTGTTATTTGTTATCTTTTATCTTATGTATATAGTTTACCACAATTCGTCCAAAAGTCAAATTATTTCTTCAATTTGTTTTTCGTTGATTATCATAGAGTTATGATGAGCAACTTCAACTTTTTGCTGATATTTTGAGAAACTTTCGTCTAGTCTCTTTTGAGATTCTTCAACGGCTTTTTTGAGGTCAGCCGAAGCTTTGTCTAAATTTCCGAGGAGGATTTCTAATTTTGTTTTTCTTTTCATACCTATAATCTATCACATTTTGGAAATTTTGCAAGATATTTTTTCATTTAAATCTCGTTCACCATCAACGAGTTACAGCTGCAGGGAGGTCGATTTTGTAAATCGTTAATGGTTAAGGGTTTAGATTTTATGCGGTCGTTCAGGTTTTGTCGTAAGATCAGGCCTGATCTTTTGCGTTCATTCAGGTTTTGTCAGAAGATCGAGAATCTTTGCAAGTATCTGATTATAAAGGACTTACATAAGGTGCGTCCCTGCGCTCGTAAGTCGTTGGTATTCAGCTACTTACAACTTGTAGAACTTGTGATTGCGTATTGTAGCCACTAGCCTTGCATCCCTAGCCCACTTAGGAGCGACGCTGATAGCGTGGTAATGGTTTGCACCCCTTACGATGTCTGGCATCTGTTTATGGATGACTAGGTCAGCAAGGTATAGAGCATTCTTACCTTGTGCTGTTGCTAGTAGCTTCTTCTTGGTAGCTTCACTCACTCCACTATTCCAGAAGCTGAATTGTTTAGGTGATAGGCACACTTGGCTAGGCGTTTGCTTACGCTCTATGGTGCGTGTTTGTATAACACTAGCAACGCCAGCCATACCCTCAAAGGTTTCACCCCTAGCTTCGCCAAGGATTGTTAATGCTACGATGAATAGTTCTGCTGTCATACTATTAGTCCCTTCCGTTGCTGACTGCACCGCAGTAGTCACTGGGTTTCTCTGCACTGATAGTTCCAAGGCTGTATCCCTCGGAGCTACTTGCACCCCATAGGAAACAAGTCTGACCCATAGCATCCACGATGCTCTGTGCCTTGGCCTTGGCAAGGTCAAGCAGTCCACCCTTGCGTCCCTTAGCGTTAATCTTATTGACCAAGCTATACAACGCAACCTTAGTAAGAGCGTGCATCACATCATCTGGATGAGCGTAGAAGTAAAACGCTTTGCCGTTGCCCATATCGTGCAACTTGCCGTTGGTTCCTTCCCAATTGTAGATTGAATTGAAGAAGTGATTGATTTGTTTGATGCTTCCTTCGAGAAGGTAAGCATTGTTTTCGCCGAAGGTTTGGTAACTGATTTTGAGGTTTTGTTTCATAGGTTGTATATTGCCTTTCTGTTTATGTTTCGTCAACTATTATTTTTTAGCTGTTGTCATACCATAGATGCCGATGACGATGCTTCCAATGGTAAGGGTGAAGATTAGGGTATCGATATTCATTTAGTCATCGCTTCCTGATGGATAGCTTCCACCTTTTCAGCGTGAGCGTCAAGGGTTGCGATGGCCTTTGTGGAGGCATCCTTTAGGTCTTGGCTAGCCTTGTTGAGGTTTGCGATGAGTTGTTCATATTTGCTTAATTTCTTCATATAGGTAATCTATCATAGAATAGAAAAAGCACAAGAGATTTTTATCATTTAAATTTCATTGATAATCAACAACTTACATATGGCTATATACCCCCTACCCTATTTATTTCTCTAAAGGGTACGCCATTTTTGAAAAAGTTGGTTCATCCTCGTTTCGAATTCACTCGTGGGGGTACTATCTTCAATCTCCACACTATTTATAACTATTACTTATTTACCCTTTATTTAAATACAATAAAATAACTATATATTATCTTATGTTATCTCTTGTATATACCCTACCCCTTTTCTTGAAATCTATTAAAAATCAATAGAAATGAATATCTTAAGAGGTCAAAATTTCCGCTGGGCTATTTTTGTTATAAAGTGTTTTTAGATATAGCTATTATGGACAAACCTTAGTAGCTGTATAAGGAGATGGCCACTCAGCTTGCCAAGGAAAAGGTGCAACTGTTAGAGATGTTACAAATGGACTTCCATCATAAGCGAAACTCCAAGGGGTAAGAGTATCTGCTCTAAATACAGTTTCTTGTCCATAATAGTAAAGATTTTCATTAACACGAGTTAAAGTACGAGGACCATAAGGTTCCCAACCTTCCATAAGAACTTGAGCAGTTGAATTATAACAAGTAAGGGCAGGATTTACAGTTATACTATATTGTGTTCCATTTGGACTAAAGGGTGGATGACCACCACCGAAATCTCCTAATGAATACTCTAAATACCAAATTGGTTTATAAGGAGGAGCATTTTCAGTATTAGTACCTGGAAAATCTAATATTATTTCTAAAACTGGAAGAGCAGGATTTGTTGGAGTAAGTGTCCACAATCTTTTTCCAGCACCAAGACTTATCACATAATTCATAATAGCATCTACAGAAGGTTCTTGAACAAATGCCACAGCATTACCATAAGTACCATAATCAAAATGTCCATAATCTATAGAGTAATTACTTGCTTCTTGAAAAATAATAGATCTTAATGTTAGTCCTTGAAAGAATATACTCTTACCTTGTACAGTTCTTCCTACTAATGTATGTTTTTTACCAGATGCCATATTCAAAGATTACACAAATTAATTGATAAAAAAATAAATAGCGCAAAATTACCAGCGCCCAAGGCTTATATTTGCTGTTGCCAGCAAAAATAAAATTTAAGTGTTTTTATTTTTAGACCACTCTTTTATTCTTTTATCTGCTTCTTTTTGAGCGTCCTTAAACCAAGCTTTAGCTTTATCGAAGTGATGAAAAGAATACATTTTAGCAGAGGTATAACTTCTAAAATGATCAATATTCTCATCACATGTTCTTATATAGTTTTCTTCTTTACCAATTAAATGTGGTTTAATATTGTGTTCTCTTAATATATAATTACCTAAAATTTCTGTATCTGGCCAATTTGGAGATATTAAATTTGGAGAATGATTATATATCTTAAATTTATTACAAAGCTTTCTTAAGCTCCATGCAAAATCAATATTATCCATAATTCTCATATCATAAATACTAGCTGTATGACTAAGCATTCCTACCCAATCTTTATGAGCTCTTGGGGTAATTTCATATCCTACAGCTGGAGATTTTGTTTTACATAAATCTAATATATATTCAAGGAAATCTCTTCTCCTTAAGTAAACATCAGCATGAGTAGCAAATAAATATCTAGATCTAGATAAACTAAAAGCTAAATCCATTGCCATAGCAGGATAATCAGATGGATGCATTACTCCATTTAAAACAAGAGAATGAACTTCAACGCTTTCACTTCTTAATTTTATTGCTTCTTTTAAAATTTCTTTTTTACTGCCCGTGTCAATAACCATTATATAGGGTTTAATAGTTTGTAATTGCAATAATTTTATACAAGTTGGTAATGTTTCAAGAGTATCTCTAAAAGGTATTACTGCAACAATTTCATAATCCCAAGGTTTTTTAACACATGTTCCTTCATATACTTTAGCCATATATATGATTATAATATAAAATCTTAAAAAATCAAGTGTAAATTTTAAAAATGATCATACAAAATAAACAATTATTAGTACCATTTTATAATAACAATAATATAATACCAAAAAACTTCGTTATCTCTGATACTAATTATTTTTGCCCAACAATTGAAATGGTAACAAATGAACTATTTCCTAAATATTGGACATGGCTTCAATCATTAAAATTAACAAAATGGGTACATAAATGGGATTGTGATAATTTTGCAGATGCTTTTAAACTATTTTGTTGTGGATATTATGATCAAAATATTGAAAGTGATGCAAATGGTATAGCAATAGGAGTTATTAATTATAGGGCTAATAGCAAAGCAGAAAACGGACTACAAGGTGGGCATGCTATTAATATAGTTTATATAGATGATGGTAAAAATGATGATGGATCAGATAATTTTAGACCAATATTTATAGAACCTCAAAATGGAAAAATTTACAATCTAAGTCAAGAAGAATTCAATAGCATTTGGACAGTTTATATATAATATAGTGTAATTTTCAGCGATGGCTTATCTTAACGCAAACATTCCTCCCATCGAATGTTATGTTCGAGGAAACTATTTGAGAAATCAAGAGGATAGTTTTGATAAATATTATCCTTGTCTTATATTTGGTGTCACAAGCCTTCCTAGTCAAGTTCCTCTTTTTAATTTCATTATGGAAGATGGTGGAATTTGGTGGCATGCTCCCGTTAGCGCATTTTGTAGTAAACCAAATATTGAAGCAATAGATTTACATGAATTAGAATTATGGGATAGTTTTAGTTATCATATAGCAGTAACTAAGTTTTCAGTACTTCAAAATAAAAAAATGAAATACACTGGCCGATCTGGAAAAGAATATATGGGTCGTTACCTTTTTACATTAGATTGGGCTCACAGTGACTATAACGAACTTAATTTTGGAGTTAGTGAACATCCAGATCAACACAAAGCTGGTCATTTAATACAATTAGATAATGGAAATTTTGCTATTCAACCAAACAACAGAATAAAAGTTTTCGATCCAAGCTTCGCAACAAAACCAAACGAAGTATTGTTGCATAGAAAAGTAAATAGTCATATCTACACTGTAGAAAACAGCCCAAAATGGGTTGCAGAAGATAGTGATAGTTATGAATATAAAATAGAGGAAATAAAAAGTGAATAAAACAATAAACATAACAGAAAGAAACATTTTTGAAGGAGAAAAAGCTAATCCTCAAAATTGTGCAATTGCCAGAGCAATCAAAAAAAATATGAAAGGAAAAATTATTAGCATATCAGTGCTTCCTTCTCATGTTAATATGAAAATAAAAAATAAAGAATATACTGCAGTCATGCCAAAAGCTGGAGCAGAATTTATTAAAAGATTTGACGAAGGCCAAGCTGTTAATTCATTTTCTTTAGATTTAAAATTTAAAGAAAGTTATTCTTTAATTTAATAAAATTTAATTTTATTTAAATTAATTATAAAATAACACAATAGGGGTGTAATTATTTACAGTAAGTAAGATGTCTAAAAAAAATAAACAAAAAGAAGACAAGTCAACTCCAGTTCCTCAAAGAGATAAAATTGAAGGTTTTTTGAATATTCGCGAATTACAATGGACAGAGAATCAAAAGAAATTTATTCAATTACTTCAAGATAAAAATACTAAAATGGTATTTTGTAAAGGCCCAGCGGGAACAGCTAAAAGTTTACTTAGTGTATATGCAGCTTTACATGCAATCAATAGTAAAAAAATTGGTGAGATATTTTATATTCGTAATCCAGTAGAAAGTTCTTCTCATAATCTAGGATTCCTTAAAGGAGATCTTCATAGTAAACTTGATCCTTATCTTCAACCATTGATGGATAAACTTAATGAGTTGTTACCTAAAGGACAAGTTGAAATGTTACTAAAACAAGAAAGAGTTAAAGGTTTACCAGTTGGATTTCTTCGTGGCCTTAGCATAAACGCTAGTTATATTATATGCGACGAAGCTCAAAATTTAAGTATACATGATTTATTATTAATTACTACCAGAATGGGTAAATTTAGTAAATTAATATTAATAGGAGACATTAGACAAGCAGATATTAAAAATAGTGGATTTGATAAAATTTATAATCTTTTTGATGATAAAAAAAGTAAAGATAAAGGCATTTGTACTTTTAAATTTGGAAAAGAAGATATTATGAGAAATGATATATTGGCTTATATTATTGAAAAATTTGAAGAATTAGATAATAAAAAATAAAGCATAAGGTGTAATATATATTATATGTCAAAGTATTTTTTTAGAGATAGCGGATTTGAAGCAGAAGCTCTTTCAGCTAATATTGTTGGAAATGGAGTTATATTAAATTCCCCAGGATCAGATGTTAGTATATATTTATTAGGAATAAGTTGTCATAAAGATACTATATTGAAACAAGACGACAATAATGGTGAAATCTTATTAAATGTCGGTGCAGGTAATTATAATTTACCTGCCACAATAAAGGTAGGAAATAATAGAGCTCTATATGTATCAAGTGCAGGTAGCGTATCTATTATATATCATACAAATTAAAAATTAAAGTGTAATAATATTTATGCAAAATCAACAAGATCCAAATTTTAATAAAAATGTATCAATGGTATACGTTGAGGAGATTGGATTTACTGGATATAGGGGTTTAGATTTTACAAAAATCGATAATATTGAGGATATATTAAGGCAAGGCGTAGTTATTTCTGGATCATTATCAGATAGTTCTAATATTAATGAAATTAAAATTAATACAGATAGTATTGATAATAAATTATTTATAACTGGCGATCCATATCCAGCAGGAGTGCAAGGAACAATTGTATTTCAAGCAGACCTAAATCCTCAATTTGATGGAGTTATGACATATCAAGCTGATACCGCAGGAAATGGAAAAGTAGTATTCAATAATTCGTTTGTATCATTACCAAATACAGGATATATTAAAAATGTAACTTTTATTAACGCTTCAAATTCTACGATAGAAATCAAGCAAGATAATACTTTTGATTTTGGAGTACCAATCCCAGCGAATACAACTTTAGTATTCAACGGTATTACTGGTCTACAACAACTTTCAGCTAGAAGATTTGATCAAGCCTCACAACCTCCATTAACAGGTTATTTTAGATGGGAAGCTTGGCGTAAAAATTCAATTCTAAATTAATTATATAATGAAAAAAGTAGAAATTGACTTTAGTTCTAGTTTAGCTAAAAAAGGTAAAGCCCCACTTAATAAACCATTTAGACTTCCTTCTGGAAGCAAAAAGAAATTTGGCGTTTATGTAAAGAACGATAAAGGTAATATTGTAAAAGTTACTTTTGGCGATCCAAACATGTCAATTAAAAGAGACAATCCTGAAAGACGCAAATCTTATAGAGCAAGACACGGTTGCGATAATCCTGGCCCAAAATGGAAAGCTAATTATTGGAGTTGTAAAATGTGGAGCGCGAAGCCAGTTAGTAAAATTACTGCAAGTGAAGAAGAAATTACTTTAGAAGCAGAAGTGCAAGGTAAAAATAAAGGACTTTGGTACAACATTCAACAAAAGAAAAAAAGAATGGGTAAAAATTATCGTCCAGCAAAACCAGGATCTCCTGATCGCCCAACTCCAGAAGCTCTTAAAAAAGCTCAAGCAGAAGATTATTCTAACGAACAATACGAATGGGATGGGGAAACAGAGTTTGATCAAACTGTATTTTTAGAAGACAAATCTTTAGCTCAAGTTGAAGAAGTAGAAGATGAATTTGAAGATTATAAAGAAGATTTTTATGGAATGATAGTTGGTTCAATCAATTCTATCTATCAACATTCAAAAAATGTAGTTGAAAAATTAAATGATCCAATGGTGAAAGAAAATCTTACAGAACCATTCTTACAACAAATGGCTATTCTTGCAGAAGATTATATGATTACTATTCATAATTATGTAATGTTCAATAAAGAAAACGAAGAGCCAGAAGATATGGAAGAAAGCGAAGCCTCTACAATGTTTAAAGTTGGAGACAAAGTTCGTAATGTAAATGCAAATTGCAAACATTATGGTAGTGAAGGAATCGTTAAAGAAATTCGTGATTTACCAGAAAACATGGGGTACGCAGTTATGTACGAATGCACAAATGATGGATCAACTTGGAAAAAAGGTGATATGCTCGGTAAAACAGAAATTCAACTAGTAAAAGCTTCTTATAATAAAAAATATCAAATAGAAGCAGATGAAGAATACAAAAAAATGATGACCATTGAAGGTGAAAAAATCAATGAGTTCTTAAAAAAATGTATTCCTACAAAAAAAGGTGATGATAAATCTAAATTTAAATCTTGCCTTGAAGACTACAAAAAAAATAAGTAAACTCTGGAACTGGAAAACAAAAACATTACTTGTTGGGGTTGCGTTAATCGTATCTTGGATCTCCTGCTTAAAAATTGGATTTGAATTAAAGAAATATAACTCAATAACAAATCTTCCTAATTCTTGTTTTGTCGATTCAATGATTTATGCTTCTAGATGTAATCTTCTTTTAATAAGTAGTTCTGATACTTGGAACAGCGTCTATGGTTTTACCTTTGGTTATAAAGATGATAAAGAAGCTATCCTTGGTCATGCAGTTTGTGTTTTTGAGTATAATAATAATTTATGGATGTATGATCCTAATTGGGGCACATCTCCTATATGCAAAATTGGAGATAGAAAAAAATACAAAGAAAAAATAAAGTTGTATATAAACAAAACTTACCCTATAATAGTAATAGAGGATTTTATGTTAAATGATTGGACATATGTTCAAAAAACAAAGAAAAATAAAATGAACAAAACTTATCAAGAGGTGTCTATACATTTAGATGAAGACAAGAAGGAGTAAACTAATATCATGAAAATAAACCTATTAAAAAGGTTACTAAGAAGCAAAGCCGCAAATTTAATTGCGGCTTTTTTAATGCTCAATAGCGCTAATGCAGCTACTGTTTACTGGAATAATGATAATGGATATGGAGATCGTTCATGGTCAGATGACTACAACTGGAATGGTGGCTCACCTACTAGCATGGATAACGCTTTGATTATGGGAACTGAATGGAATATTAGTCTAGATAATATGCCAATTGTAAATACTGCAAATAACTTTGCAGATCAAATTTATGTACGTAGAGGAGCAGGAATATCAATTACTACAAATGGATCACTTCTTGCAAAAGATTTAATTACAGGCTTAGATGGAAATTCAAATGTAGTTGATATCTCAGGAGGGCTTTTAACATTAACAGGTATATTAAATCTTGGTGCTGGAGGATATGATGGAAAAGTAAATATATCAAATGGAAGTTTAGTCGCTAATAGCCTTTCAATCAATACTTTAGGAGGCGCAGGAATAAACATTGGTCAATCTGGAACATTTATTGTTGAATATACTGCTACTAATTTTAATAATATTAATTATTGGATTGGAGTAAATGCTATTACTGCAGATGGTGGTGCAGGAATAGTTGATATAAATACTACTACTTATGCAGATAAAATTGTACTTAGTGCAATACCAGAACCAAGCATTTATGCAAGTTTTGGAATTGGATTAATTGCTTTACTTTCAGTTCGTAATTTCAATAAAAAAAGGATATAAATTTATGAAAAAAATAATACTAACAATACTAACAGCATTAACACTAACTGTTAATTCACAAGCAGTAGTTTTCTTGTGGAATAATACTGGAACAAATTGGACGTCTCCAACAAGTTGGACAAATGGAGCGCAACCTGCATCTACTAGTTCTAGTACTACTACAGATGAAATTCAATTTGGTAATTTTGGAGTCAGTAACAATACTGTTGTATTGACTTCTACCAGATCTACAAGAAATATAACATTCCTAACTAATGCAAATGCATATTTGATTAACAGTTTCAATGGTACACAAACAGTATCATCTAGTGGAGGTATTACAAATAACTCTACTGCTACTCAAACATTTAATATATTAGTAGAAAATGCTAACGCCAGCAATACTTGGTTTCAAACAGCAGGTGGTGGATTGGTATTTAATAATATAGCTTCACTTACCACCGCTTCTTCAAGTACATCTAGAACTCTTACTCTTGCAGGAGATGGTTCATTCACATTCAACAATGAACTCAGACAAGGACCTCTATCAACTGCTGGTAAAGTTATATACACAGGTAACGGTAGCGTCACATTCAATGGTAACAATACGCTGGGTGGAGGATTTGATATGACAGGAGGTGGCACTGTGACTGTTAATGGTGCTACTGGTATGGGTACTGGTGCAATAACACTTGGAGGAGCAAGTGGTACAACTAATATGCCCAAGCTTATAGTTAATACGGCTAACGGTTTATCTGCTTCTAATAGTTTGAAAGGTTCTACTAGTTTATCTACTATGGGAACATTGGATCTAGCAGGATCTAATTCTGCTGCTGTTACTACTTATGTTATGAATCAATATCAAGGCAATAATATGAACTTTACCAATCATGGAGGATACAAGACATTACTGCAGTTTACTAATAGTGCCAATACGCTCACTGTATCTTCAGGTTCTAGTGGTGGCAGAAGACTTTTTAACAACAGTACTAATTTAACTGTGCAGTTTGATGGTTCATTGGACATTGGAGGAACAGTTGCAGATACAAGTGTTGTAGGTGGTGTAGGTGACTTTATATTTAAAGGTTCTCTACTCAATACTGGAGGAGCTATTAGAGGCTTAACTAAGTCAGGAACTGGAACAGCAATTTTTCAAGCAGTCAATTCTTACAATGGTGATACTACTATACAAGATGGTACATTTATAGTTGATACTGCTGGTTCTATTGCTTCTAGTGCTGCTATAATATCAGGTGGCACCTTAAGAGTTAAAGGTTCAGCTGGTAGTATAACTGCTAACGCAGGAAACTTAATAGTTGATAGCACTGGGACTATTGGTAATTTCTCTATCGGTGTCACCACTACGGTATCAGTAGATGGTACAACTGGTACAATAACACAAGGCGGTGGCACCTTGGACTTGAGAGGGACTGGTAGTACATTCTCCATGTCTGCAGGAACTGCTACAGTGTATAATGGAGCGTTTCTTGGCAACTCTACCCTCACAGGAGGAAGCTTGCTCAATAGCGGTACAATAGGCGAAACAACCATTGCCACAGGCAGTACTTTTGATGTAAAGACAGGTGGTACATCTTCTAAAGCTACTGTAAATGGTGGTACTTTGTTGGTATCAGGATCAGTCGCACAGACTGTTGTTAATTCTGGTACAGCCACAGTAAATTCTGGTGGCAATTCTGGTATCACAACTGTTAATGGCAGCACATTGGATGTATATGGAAGAACTGGTATATCAACAGTAAATACTGGTGGTACACTCAATGTAAAATCAGGCGGTAGTCTCTTAGGTACTAGTACTGTTGGTGGTGGTACTTTATTAGTAGAAGGAACAGCTGGAACTGTTATAGTTAATTCTGGCACAGCAACAGTTAATACTGGTGGCGTTATTGGTAGTACAACTATCAATGGAAGTTTACTATCAGTAAATGGAAGCGCAGGAGATGTTTTAGTAAATACAGGAGGTACATTAGGTGGCTCTGGTAGTGTGCAGGGCTTAACTCTAAATGGTGGTACTGTGGCCCCTGGCAATAGCCCTGGTCTGCTAACTGCTTATGAGTTGAATGGAAGTAATGGAACATTCCAATTCCAATTAGGCGCACCAACTACCAGAGGTATTACCTACGATGCAATTAATGTAACTAGCTTATTAACATTGGGAGCTAATACAGTATTTACATTTGAGACATTGGATAATTATATATATGCAGATGGTAATACATATGATTTATTTGATTGGGGTTCAGCTGACATGAGCACATTTGATGTAGCAGTATTAGAAGCTGCTCTTCCTAATCTAAATACTCCTAGTACAGATCTCAAGTGGAATGTTAGTAACTTTACTACAGATGGTACAATTGGTGTTATACCAGAACCTTCTACAGGTTCACTCATGATGTTTGGTATTGCTAGCTTGATTACGCTCAAAGCTATAAGGAGAAAAAAATGCCAACATCAAAATCATTCTTAGAGCATTTAAGATTATTAAAACTCTCACATTTTGGTTTTACATTAGTTGAAATGTTAGTTGTAATTGGTATAATTGGATTATTAGCGAGTTTGATATTTCCTGCGTATTCATCCGTTAAACGTAAATCATCTCAAGCTGTTTGTGCATCAAATATGAAACAAGTAGGTATGGCAATTAATTTATTTGCTAATGATAATGATGGTTGGCTTCCTCCTGGTCCAGATGGTCAAACAATCAATACATTTATTCGAGATTCTAGGTATGGAGGCAATACTGCAAATGTTGTTGATAAATCTAATCTTGAATATTATATTACAAATTATATAACTGTTCGATCTATAGGTGGTAAAAAAAGAAAAGGTAATCCAGTCTTTACTTGTCCAGCACATGATGAAAAACATTCTATAATATGGAAAAGAGGATCTTGTTTTGGTGGAGCTGGCGGAGTATATGGCATACAAAATTCAGAAAAATTAATTGGAGTAGATACAAATGATTATTTTTTAGTTGATTTTACAAAGGCTTTTACAAATCATTCGACTATATCTTTAAATGAAACAGTAAAAAATCCTCATGGTCAATTTAGAAATCTGTTAAGAACAGATGGTAGTGTAATATTAGAATCTGATACAAAAATTAGATAGAATAAAGAATGGAAAATGATATGAGAAACCTATTATTAGATAATTACGAAAAGAGTCTTCCGTCTAAAAGGGATACAGAAGATTTTATAACTAATTTTCATCAATATAGAGCCAAAAAGAAAGCTCAACAAAAAACACATTATGGATTACTTTTTGCTTGCATTTTAATATTAACCATGATAGGATCAATTGTGGCCAAACAAACTAAAAATAATTTAGATATACAAACCGCAGCTGGATTAGAAAAATGCAATACGCAACTCATGGAAAAAAAGTAGTCTTTGAAGGAGATGTCAAAGAAGTATCTAATTGGGTAAATAAAAACGTTGGAGATCATCAAACAGTATCACTAAAAGAATATTTTCAAGATGATATTTTTGGGGTATATAAAAATGGCGAAGAAAATTATAGATACTATTATCAATGTTTGGGCCATGGAAGATATTCAATTTTCATAATACAATGAAATCATTTATAACATCAGAGTTATTACTTTATTTATCATTATTTCCAATAGCTGCTATTTGTGCATTTTTTTATACAAAAAACGTTGGACCTATAAAGCAATATAATCTTGGTCTTGATTTTGAATATGTGCCAGTTGATGAAGGATCATCTTTTATATGTAAAGCAGAACCAATAGGCGAGAATAGTCATCCTTGGATTTTAAGCTTACAACCAAAACCAAAGCCAGTTATAGATACAAATGAACACTATATATGTATAGGTTATATGAGAAAACGAATAAGATTAGTAACAAATTTATGCACAAATTAAATCTAATGAATTTAAACTTCACCTGTCTAATAGATTATGAGAACATTAATTTATCTAGCTATATTAGCATTATCAACTCATAGTGCTTCTGCATCATTTGTATCATTTTTAAAAAATAACGTATATAGAGTTGAGAACACAAATAAAGTTTCAGCAGTACTAAATGATAAAATAGAATCAAATACACAAGTTGGGACTGGTGAACAAAGTATGTGCGAATTATCATTAGATGATAAGTCAGTCACAAGAATTGGTGCCAATGCAATTTTTTCTTTTACAGAACAAGAGAGATTAGTTAAATGCGATAAAGGAACATTTCTTGTTTCAAAAGATCCAGAAACAGAAACTATAACTGTAACAACAGGAAGTGTTACAGCTGCGATTAGTGGCAGTACTGTAGTGCTTGATGTAAAAGATGATGCTACTCATATTGCAGTCGCTGAAACAACCAAAGGAGTTATAGTAACAGATAAAAATGGTAAATCAATGACATTACAATCTGGCGAAGGAATTTCTGCAACACCAAATGGAATGACATCTTCAAGTCCAAAGAGTGTTGATATAAAAGATTTAATATCTTCATCACCTTTATTTACTGAAAAAGGATTAGCACCACTTGCTAACGATGCTTTAATTAAAGGTGTTACTAGCGCACAAGAAACTGCAAAAGCCCAAGGCATATCTTTTGCTAGTGAAATAAATGATGTAGTATGTGGTAGAATTGATAGCGCAACTGCTTTAGGTAAAGTTGATGGAGGTGATATTCCTGATATTGATACTGCTGCTGGTTCTGAAGTATCAACTAGTCCTGCACCAGTGGGTAGTGGAGCAGGAGCAGTATCTAACTCACAACAGTTTAATCCTTTAATGAATCCTAATCTTGTACCACCAGTAACTTCAAATCCAAATCCTAGAGAAGCCACGCCAATTTAATCTGGTGTAAGCTTTATGTATGTTAATTAAAATTAAGAATTGGTGGACTAATTTAAAAACTTATGATAAGTTCTTTTTTATCTCATTTGTGCCAGCGATGCTTTTTACGTTTTGGGGGCTAAGTGACCTTTACTTTAATTACTTTGATTTATTAAGTAGAGAAGATCACCTTCAATTTTTTCTTAGAGTATTCTTTCCAGTATCAATAGCTACTTTAGTAACAGTATTAGAACGTAATAACAGGAAAAAATTAATAAAAGATATCAAAGATTATCTGGATGAATAATTATTTCAATCTTTCAATAAGATAAAAGATATAAATAAATACTGCCACGCAAATTAATCCACTAGCCATAGTCATATAAAAATTATTACACAAATTAAAAATATATAATTTATAATATAAATTTATTCACATATAATTTATAAATGAACATTTCGTTAATAACAGCTACTGGTTCAAGAAAATATGCATTTTCTCTTTGTGAGAAATATATATCAAATCAAACATTTAAAGATAATATTCAATGGATAGTTGTTGATGATGGAGAAATACCAACTCAAATTAATTTAAATCAAGAATATATAAGATCAGATATTATATGGAAAGAAGGATTAAATACTCAGGCATATAATTTATTATTAGGATTAGAAAAAGTAAAAAATGATGTTCTATTTTTCATAGAAGATGATGATTGGTATAGCTCAAATTTTATTCAAAACATAATAGATTTTTTATTGAAAATTAAAAATCCTCAGATAGTAGGAGAAGCCAACTCATTAAATTATAATCTCCTAACAAATCAATACTATTTATGTGAGATGCCTAGCATGGCAAGTTTATATAAAACTTGTATCACAAAAGATGTATACCCCTTTTTGAGAAAACTTTTATTATTTTATCATGAAAATAACAGTAAATTAATTAATAATCAAATTTTTATAGATGAAATGTTATGGAGTCAAAATATTAATACCTTTAATAAGCATTTAATAAATAATAATAATCTAGCGATTGGAATTAAAAATATGCCAGGAAGAAAAGGTGTCTGCGGACACGTTGATGATTATTCAAATTATATTAAATATTTAAATAGTAAAAACTCTGGAATAGATAATAAAAGTCTTGATTTTTTGAAAAATACTATCAAAAATGACTATTTAAATTATATTAATATATAAAATTAATACACTTATTGATTTAAGTGTAATAGAGAATATGCCAATACCTCAACCAAAAGATAATGAGAAACAAAACGATTATATGGGTCGTTGCATGCATAAAGTTAACAAAGATAATCCTAAAATGGAAAACAAGCAACAAGTTGCGATTTGTTTGAATACCTACAGTAATCCAAAAAAGAAAAGCAAAGCTAATGAAATTGAAGTAGATTTTTCAGAAGATATTAAAAATATGAACAAGCCACAAGAAATTAAAATAGAAGAAGCCCCAAAAATTGAAGCCAAAGTTGAGGAAGCTACAAACACAGCAGTAACTGCACCAGCGCCAGAAATTAAAGCTCAAGATAATATAGTCGATATTCCAGATGATCAAAATACTGAATCTTTAGATGGAGAAAAAATTCAAACAGCAATGCTTCAAATGCAAAAGCAATATCAAATTTTTCATTGGCAAACTACCTCATTCTCACAGCACAAAAGTTTTGGAAAAATCTATGAAAGTTTAGATGAAAACATAGATACTTTTATTGAAACATATATGGGCAAATATGGCAGAGTAATGGCCGCTTCTAAATTTAATCTTGAAATGTTCAATTATTCTGATTTGAATTTTAGCGCCGCAACAGATTCATATATTGAATTTTTGATTGGATTAAATGATATGCTTGATGAAACTCGAGATTCAGATTTATTAAATACACGAGATGAGATACTTGGCAGTTTAAATAGATTAAAATATCTATTAACATTGGTTTAACCAATGAAACAAGATAAATTATCCTAAAATATTAGGATGCACGAAGTACTGGCAATTTCAGATATTCACCTTGGCGATAAAGATTGTCAAGCTAGTCAATTATTAAAAGTCTTAAAAAAAGAAAAAGCAAAAACTATATTAATTGTTGGCGATCTTTTTGATCATCACAACCTAAATAGGCTTAATAAAACTCATTGGAAAGTATTATCTAAATTAAGAAAATTAAGCAAAAGAAGCAAAATTATATATTTAATTGGGAATCATTGTTTTCTTAAAGCAGAATTTATGAGTATTCTTCTTGGTTTTGATTGTAGAGATGAGTATGAATTTGAGATAAAAGATAAAAAATTTATAGCAGTTCATGGTGATATATTTGATATATATTTTAGTAAGTATAAAAGTATCACAGAATTTATAGTTAATTTATATTATATCATTCGCCACTATACTCCATTCGCAGACAATTTCTTTAAATTATTAAGAAAGAAAACAGAATCATTAGGTGAAAAAACATCTAATATAAAGGGAAATGCTATTAAATACTGCGAATTTAATAATAAAGACTCAATTATTTGTGGTCATAGCCATAAACCTGAGCACGAATATAATAAATTTGAATATATTAATACTGGAAGTTTTTGTGAAGAAAAAGCTAGTTATGTTGTGATAGATAAAAAGGGTAAGGCAAATTTAATTTATTTAGATTAAATTTAAAATTAATAGTATAATATTGTTAATGAAAAGATATTGTATTTCTTGCGGATCGCCTACAGAATATAGCACTAAAAAACCATTATTCTGTTCAAGTTGTGGTAAATCATTTGATAAAATAGACAAAGTTGAAGTAAACCCAGTTGTTCAAAAAACTTTAATGCAAAAAAAGACAGTAGCCACTAAGAAATATATAGAAGATAAGAATCATGATACAGATTACGATATAGATTCTGATGATATTGATTTAGATCAGGACAATGATATTTCTGTTCCAAACATATCAAAACTAGAAGTAGAGAGTGATTCTCAAGAAAATTTTAAAAATAAAGGAGAAAAAATAAGCTCTCTTGTAGGAACTTCTTCCTCAAAAGGTAAAAGGAATAAAATTGTTAAAAGTAGTAAAACTTCAAAAAAACAAATACTAGAAGATTTTGCTAAAGAAGCAGGTACATCAAGAAAATCTAAAAAATAATGAAGTCTCCAAAAGCTAGTTTTGAAAGTAGAATTTTGGAAATCAACCAAGAAATTAGCAAAAGAAAACATAAATGGAGTTTAACGACTTTAGCTTGGATGGATTTTAACGATGTATCTCAAATACTTAGGATACATATTTATAAAAAATGGAATATGTACGATCAAAGTCAGCCTTTAGCTCCATGGGTTAATAGAATAGTAAGCAATCAAATTAAAAATTTAATAAGAAATAATTATGGAAATTATTCAAGACCATGCTTGAAATGTGCTGCAGCAGAAAATGATGATGGTTGCAATATATATGGTTCTCAATGCGATAAATGTCCACTTTATGCTAAATGGCAAAAAAGTAAAAAATCCGCACATGATATAAAATTGCCAGTGTCACTAGAAAATCATACTCAAGAAGTTCACAATATAATTGGCGATCAAATGGATATAGAGAAATCAGCAAAGAATATACATGCAAAAATGCGTCAAATTTTAAAACCAATCGAATGGAAATTTTACGAATTACATTATATAAAGCATAAATCTGAAGAGGAATCTGCAAAATTAATGGGATATAGAACAAATGAAAAAAATAGGAAAATTGGATATAAACAAGTTAAAAATCTTAAAAAATCCATTATGACAAAAGTTAAAAAGTATTTATATAATGGAGATATAGATATTAATTAACATGAGCGAAAACTTACCAGAGCTTACAGAAGAACAGCAATTAAATCTATTAAATGAATGGAATAATCGTGCAGATAATCCACCTTCATTAACTGAATTAGTTAAATTGGCTTTTGGTAGAGATGATCTTGATGGAAGAAGCAAAGAAGGGAAAGCTGTAAAACAATTTCTTGCGGCAAGACAAATTAAACCACGAAAAAGTCACGAATATCAAGCCAAAGGTCTTATCGAATTAACAGAAGACCAAAAAGAATATATCAGTAATAATTGCGCAACTATGACAGGAATTGAAATAGCTAAAATTTTATTTAAAAATGAATCATTAACAAATCTTTCTCAAGAAACTAGAAGTGTGCTCGATTATATGAAAACTATACCTAGCAATATTAAGTATCTTAACGATACAAATGAAAATACTGCTACAGAAATTTATAAAGCTCCACGAAGTGAAGAGAGAATGATTGTTAAAATTAATAAATATATATTAGATGGAATTGACAAAGAAAAAATTACACCAAGACAAAAGAAAGATGTCAATTCCTTAATTGGTTATATGAATACTTATAGATTTACCCATCAAATTAATCTTTATAGTGATGAAAATGATAGAGATCTTTTTGAAAGCAGTTTCGTTAGATATACTTATGACAAAAGCGACTTAACTCAAGAAGAAGTAGATCAATATATAGTTTTAGCTACAGAAGTAGTAATATCATCTAGTATTCAACAAACAATCACAGCATTACAAGATCAAATAGATATAGCAACTCAAGAAGATGGTAAAATTCCAATGGCAGTAGTAGAAGCTAGCAGCACAGCTAGAAAAGAGTATAATGATTGCGTAAATCGTCAACAAAAATTATTACAAGATCTCAAAGTTAAAAGAAGCGAAAGACTCAGTAAGCAAGTTAAAGAAAATGCTAGCATTTTAAATCTAGTTGAAATGTGGAAGCAAGAAGAATCAAGGCAAAAGTTATTAAAAATCGCAGAACTTAGAAAAAATAGCATCAAAAAAGAGATTGAACGACTTGGATCAATGGAAGAATTAAAAGCTAGAATACTTGGAATATCAGAAGATGATATTTTAAACGGATAATTTTATGTCAGTCATATGCAAAGTAGACGGAAAAGAGTTTCCAACTGAGAAGGCATTGCATATGTCACTCAAGGGTTATGGTTTAAATAAGGTAAAATACTATCAAAAATATTTTGAAAGACGGGATTTATTAACAAATGAACTTATTAATTTCAAAACTAAAGAGCAATATTTAAACAGTGATTTTAATGATAAAAACAATATGAAAAAATGGTTAAAGCAGCAGCCAATCGAAAAAGCTCAAGAATATTGCAAGCAACTCTTATCCAAGAGAAAAGATGATAAAAATTTAACCTATACCCCCTCTCAAGTAGAGTTAAGAACAATTATGGCACCATCTATTGTTTTTTATAATAAGATATTTGAAGATTACTATGATGTTTGTTCAATTTTAGGATTAGAAAATAGATTCATTCATCCAAAAAATATAACAGACCAATTTAAAAATAAATTAAATAAAAAATCAATTATATACGTTGATACAAGAGAGCAAAGTTGGCTAAAGTTTGATACAAAGTTTGAAATTAAAACTTTGCCATTTGGAGATTATTCTTGTAGTAATGATAATTGTAAATGCTTTATAGAAAGAAAAAGCTTAAGTGATTTTATAAGCACATTAAGTGTTAAAAATTTTGATAGATTTAAAAACGAAATAGATCGAGCAAAGAAAAACGGAGCATATTTGATTGTTATAGTTGAAGAAAAATTATCTAATGCACTTAGCTTTCAGTATCTTCCGCATATTAGCAAAAAAATTAAAGCAACTCCAGAATATATATTCCATAATGTTCGAGAATTATTGCAAAACTATGATAATCTACAATTTCTTTTTGTAGATGGAAGAGGAGAGATGACAAGGATAATTGAGTCTATTTTTACATCAAATTGCTTTTATAAGCAAATAGATCTTCAATTAGCTTATGATCTAAAACTATTATGATGTACTCTCCAGATAAATATAAAAAGGATTATCCAGATATTAATAAACAATTAATGGAATTAAAAGGTATTCTTAATGATAAGGATGCTAAAATTTCTCTTGCTAAATTTTTAAGAGCTAATTTAGGTTTTACTACTGAACTTATAAGTGGTATTAAATTAGCCCCATACCAAGAAATTCATCTTAAAGGTTTATTGAATAGAAATTTTAGTATGTGCGTATTTGGTCGAGGTTGTGGCAAAAGCTTTATCGCAAGTGTATTTTGTTTTCTTCAATGCGTTTTCGAACCTAATACTAAAATTCTTATTGCAGGACCAACTTTTAGAACAGCTAGATTTATATTCAATAATTTAGAAAAAATTGTAAATAGTAAAGGCGCGGAGCTTCTACAACAAGCTTTTGGCTCAAAAAGCAAAAGAAATGATCAATATGAATGGTCAATAAATGGTGGAAGTATTGTAGCTATTCCTCTAAGCGGAGAAAAAATTCGAGGATTTCGCGCTAATGTATTAGTACTTGACGAGTTTCTTTTGTTATCAGAAGATATTGTTAAAACTGTTTTGATGCCATTCTTAGTTGCCCCACAAAATATGAAAGAACGAATGGAAATTAGAGAAATGGAGGATACTTTAATTAGAGAAGGAGCAATGAAAGAAGAAGATCGAATGGTTTTTGAAAATAATAGTAAAATGATAGCGCTATCTTCTGCAAGTTATACATTTGAAAATCTTTATAAAACATATAACGAATGGGTAGAAAAAATCTATTCAAAAGAAGAAACGGAAGCATCTTATTTTGTATCTCAATTAAGTTATGAAGCTTTACCATTAGAGATGATAGATAAAACAATTATTGAAGAAGCTCAAAATGGAGGATCAAGTCATAGTAGTTTCTTAAGAGAGTATTGCGCTAGATTTATTGATGGTAGCGATAGCTATTTCAGTGCAAAAAAGATGGAAGAATGTACTATTCCAAACGGGCAATCTCCTCATACTTTAATGAAAGGAATTCCAGGAAAAAAATATATTCTCGGAATTGATCCTAATATGAGTGATAGTCCTAATGCGGATTATTTTGCTATGGCAGTAATGGAGATTGATGAAGAAACTAAAACTGGCACATTAGTTCACACTTACGCTGGATTAGGAAATTTAAAAAATCATGTTAATTATTTATATTATATTATGACTAATTTTAATATTGTATTTATGATTTTAGATAATGCTGGAGCAGATGTATTTCTTTCTGCTTGCAATCAATCTGAATTATTTAAAAGTAATAATTTGATACTTAATACTTTTGAATTTAATTCTGATTTAGAAGGTGCAGATTATGATCAAGAAGTTAGAAAAGTTAGAAATAGTTACAATCTAGAATCGAAGAAAATAGCTTTTAATCAAGTATTCACCAGCAATTTTATTCGTAAAGCAAATGAACACTTGCAAGCGTCTATCGATTATAAAAAAGTATGGTTTGCTAGTAAAACCTGCGCAAATGATAATTTCTTTGAATCTCAATTTAATCAAAATATACCAATAGATTTAATGAAAACAGAAGAAAAGAAAGATTGGTCTACGCTTGATTTTATTGAAAATCAAGACGATTTCATTTACCAAACAAAAAAACAATGTACTCTTGTAGAACATTCATCTACAGCCAGAGGAACTCAATCCTTTGATTTACCCCAACACTTGAAAAGAAGCTCTTCTGCAAATAAAGCTAGAAAAGATAATTATTCTGCACTTTTATTGGTAAATTGGGGTTTAAAGTGCTATAATGATATAATAAACGCACCAAAAGAAGAAATATCTCAGACTTTCACCCCAATAATGATAAAATAAGTGTAATATCTTTAAATAAATGAGTAAAAAAAATAAAATCCAAGAAATTAAAGCTTCTTTAACTTTACCCAAAGAAGATACCACACCATTAATGGTTTATGGGTCTGATACTTCAAGTGATAAAAGAGCTAAAATTTCAGAAATTAGAGCTAATACAACTTCTACCAGAAGAAATGCTTCCTCTACAGTAGAGAAAACAAATAGATTCATTAATATTGATACAGGATTAATTCCTTTCAGATATTCTAATTATGTAAAAAATCTTTCTACTCTAGATGTAAGAGATTCTATTATTTTATGTCAGAAGGCTTATTATAACGTAGCGATTTTTAGAAATACAATTGATTTAATGAGTGAATTTTCTAATAGTTCAATTTATCTAACTGGTGGTAGTCAAAAATCAAGAGAATTTTTTGAAGCATATTTTAAAAAGATTAATTTAGCAAGTTTCCAAGATCAATTTTTTAGAGAATATTATAGAAGTGGAAATGTATTCACTTATAGATTTGATACTTCTTTAAGCAGTGAGCAACTTTTAAAAATAACACAAACTTTTGGGTCAAAATTAAAATCTATAGCTCAAGATGGAGAAATTAAACTTCCAGCAAGATATACAATAATTAATCCAGCAGATGTTTACGTTGGTGGTACAGTTAATTACTCTTTTAATACATATTATAAATTATTAAGTGATTATGAATTAGAAAGATTACGAGATCCAAAAACAGATGAAGATATTGAAGTTTATAATAATCTTCCACAAGACACTAAAGATAAAGTAAAAAATAAAAATAATTCCTATATTCTTGTGCCTTTAGATAGAACTAAATTAGCGGCAGTATTTTATAAGAAGCAAGATTACGAGCCACTTTCTATTCCAATGGGATTTCCAGTTCTTGATGATATTAACTGGAAACTTGAAATGAAAAAAATGGATATGGCAGTAACAAGAACAATGCAACAAGCTGTTCTTTTAGTTACAATGGGAACTGATCCAGAAAAAGGTGGAGTAAATCAAAAAAATCTACAAGCAATGCAATCTTTATTTGAAAACCAAAGCATTGGAAGAGTTCTTATAGCTGATTATACAACTAAAGCTGAGTTTGTAATTCCAGATATTGGGAATCTTATTGGACCACAAAAATATGAAGTAGTAGATCGTGATATTCAGATTGGTTTAAATAATATTCTTATTGGAAGTGAAAAATTTGCTAATCAAAGTATTAAAGTTCAAGTATTCGTTCAAAGATTAAAACAAGCTAGAGAAGTATTTATAAATGAATTTTTAATTCCAGAAATTAGAAGAATGAGTAAAGACATTGGTTTTAAAAATTTTCCAACACCAGTTTTTGAAGATATTGATATTAAAGATGATGTTCAATATTCTAGAATTTACAATAGACTAGTTGAATTGGGAGTTCTAACTGCAGAAGAAGGGCTTAATGCAATTGAAACTGGCAGATTGCCAACTCAAGAAGAATCTATAGAATCTCAAAAGAAATTTAAAGAATTAAGAGATCAAGGTTTTTATCAACCACTTATTGGTGGAAGTGCATCTGGTCAAGCTGGAAGACCATCAGGTTCTACTGGTATACCTCAATCTACAAAAAATGTAAAACCAATTGGTTCTAAAGCTAATTTTTCTGTAAGTAAAATTAAAGAAAATATATTAGCAGCCCAAAATCTTGAAGAAGAAGTAAAATCTTCTATTAGAAAAAAGTTTAATGTTAAAAAATTAAGCAATCAACAAAAAGAAGATGCAGAAAAGATATCCGAAATAATTATAGCTAATGAGAATCCACAAGATTGGACATCTAAAATTCAAGAATACATTGAAAAACCTTTTGATCAAAATCAAGACAATGTCAATCAAATACAAGAAATAGCAGCAGAACATCAAGTAACAAATTACCTAGCAAGCTTATTATATCATAGCAAATCTATTCAATAAATCATAAATCTATTAAATGCGAACATTTAATAAAATTAGTGTAATTTAATTAAATGCGTACATTTAATGGATTACAAATTTTTACAGAACAACTAACCAATAGCGGTCAGTTGGATATGAGATATGTTAGAATATCTGGTAATAATAGTATTCCAAACCTTAATCTAGGAGTTATCATTGGTCAAAATGGAATTCCAACTGCAGAATTTTATCCAGGAATTAGTGGTCAAGTTATGATAGATAGTAATAATTTTTATGTATGTACTAGTGGTAATGGAGTTGGGAATGGAAGATGGAAATTTATTAGTTTAACAAACTGGGCATAAATTTATGACTTTTAAAAATATAAAAATTGATGATATTTGGGATAAAAATTTTCAAGATTATATCGTTTCAGCAAGACCAGATACTGCATTTCCATATGGATTCAATTCAGGCGATCAAAATATTTATTTCTTAGCTTTAAATGACCCACTTAATCCCAGAGGTGGAAATCAACTTATACCTGCATCAGGTTTTAATTTTTCAATAGGAAGCTCTGGATCTCTTAACTTTGCGACTAAATCTCTTGTAACAGGAATAACTTCTATGGTTATTGGTGGTTACGGAAATGTTACAAGAGGAAATTCTTCAGCGGTAATTGGTGGATGTTTCAATAGAGTAAATAGTTCAAACTCATCTGCTATTATAGGGGGTCAAAATAATACATTACTTCGTTCAAATAATTCCGTTATTTTAGGAGGAATTTGCAACTGCATGGCTTCTGGCTCTAATTTATTTTTCATGGGCGTAGGTGAATGTAATTACGCTCAAGGTGATTGCAGCGTTTTACTTGGTGGTATTTGTAATTCAAATCAAGGAACTTATGCTTTCTTGGGAGTAGGACTTAATAATTGTATAGCTAATTTTACTACAGCAAATACTTTAGTCGGTGGCACATCTAATATTGTTAACGGTAATTATAATTTTCTTGGAGGTGGAAGTTATAATTCAATTGCTTATGGCGCATTAAATACTATTATTGGTGGTGGATTATATAATTGTGCCGAAGGACAAGGAACCGCAATCTTGGGAGGATTTTGTAATAAGATTAATACAGCGGCTACTGATCCTACAGATAATACAATTGTTGGAGGATTTAAAAATTGCATAAATCTTCCTGTCGCATATCCAGATAATTGTAATAATTTTATTGGCGGTGGAGAACAAAATTTCATTGGTGGCTGTGTATATCCTGGTTTTCTTGGTCGAGGACCACAAGTTCTTGGAGCAAGAGTTGGTAATAGTATTATTGTTGGTGGAAAATATAATTTTGTAAGTAATACTACTAATAGTTCAATTCTTGGAGGATGTCAGAATTCAGTAGTAAATGGTTCTGATTCTTTTGTACTTGGAAGCTGTAATACTACTACTTCAACAAAATCATTTATTATAGGTCAAAAATCATATATAGACAGTGATTATTCTGGCGCAGGAATTATTTCCGATGGAACAGATAGACTAAAAATTTCACAAGGACCAAATACTTTAACTTTAGATTTTATTAGTGGAACATATATCAAAAATCGAACAATCTTAGAAACTCATTCTTATGTGCCATCAACATATACTTCTTATGGAGTAAGTGGTCAATTATCTTTTGATGCGAATTATTTCTATAGACATAATGGAACAAATTGGACAAGAACAGCTTTGTCCATTTGGTAAAATATTAATAAAAATAAAAGTGTAATCCTATTTAAGGATTAAGGATAATGGCTAGAAATAGAATAATCTACAATGTAGAAGGTTTATATGTTGCTCCATATAGTGGAGAACAAAACGCTAACTCTGATTATTATTTAGCTAATCATATTATTCTTAAAAGATTAGAAAAAATACAAAATTTTAATTATTCAATTCAACAACCAAGATCAAATGTTCAAGGTTTTGGTCAAAAACAGAATATTTTTCAAGGCATGAGTACATCTCCAGAAGTTACTTTTAATTTTTCTTATATTCCAGATGGAGTCACAAATGAGAATAGATTAAATTTTAATGTTAATCATTTTTCTGGATACAATGCTCCAATGTTTTCTGGATTATGTACTAATAGTGGTTTACTAAATGATAGAGATTTTTATCTTGTAATAAATAAAGATGATAATGATTTGTTTTCTGAAAATGCAACTTTAACCAATTCTTTAATTAATCCAACTAATGTTACTCAAATAATAAATTCAGATAGCAGAAATTATGGATTATTACATTTTCAAAATTCTTATCTTAATGAATATTCTTTTAATGTTTCGCTCGGAAATTTGCCAGTAGTCAATCAAAGTTATGTTGCAGATAATATTGTTTTTTATACTAGTGGATCTGGAGTAAACTATACTTTATTAGATTTAAAATCTGGAATCAATCAAGTAAACAATGATACAATTATTATTCCAAAAGCTTTAAATTATAATCAAACTGCAATTAGTGGACAAAATATTCTTTTGCCAGGAGATGCAACTGTTAGTTTTTATACAAGTAATACTGGGGTTTTATTTTATACTGATACAATTCAAAGTTTAGATTATTCATTATCTTTTAATAGAAAATCTTATAAAGCAATTAATTACAAATTCCCATTATTAAGAAAAATAGAATTCCCGATTAATGGAAAATTAAATACAAGTTTTGTTGTAAAAGAAGACCTTGTTGGTTCGTTTTTTGACACTTTAAACAGAGACGATAATTATAATGTTGTTGTTGATTTTAGTAATTCAAGAAGAGGAGTAGATAAAACAAAATTGACTTTTAGTGGTTGTAAATTCACAAATATTAATTACGACTCTTCTATCGGAAGCAATAAAACTGCCACATTAAGTTTTGACTTTGATCTTGATCCAGATTTTGGAAGAAGAGGATTATTTGTTAGTGGAAATGTATTATATGGGGTTTTGAATAATCAAAAGAAAGTATTGATATTTTAATTTTTAATACATATAATATAGTGTAATATATTATGAAAACTATGCTATCTAAAATATTTGGCCCTAATTGGCGTTCTAGTAGTTCTGGAATAGCTACGGTCGTAGCAGTTTGCACCGCAATAGCAATTCATTCTGATCCAACTTTGGTCGCATTTCTTCCAGATGCAGCGGAAGTTTATATTACAGGAATTGCAAAATTAATAGCAGTTGTTTCTGGAATAGTTTTTGCATTAACAGTAAAAGACGCAGCAGTTACTGGTGGAACAGTAGCTCAAACAAATGAAGCAAAAGGTAGAACGAATGGAGAAAATATATGAATAAATTACAATTAGCCGCAGTTGCTCTTTTGAGCATATTTCTTGGCGCTTGCGCCACAACCCCAACTGGTCAAGTTGATCCAGCAACAAGTGTTTCAAATGCGCTTCCATACGTTAAGCCAGCCGTCGTATTAGCTTGCACAGTAGTTCTTGACCAAGCGGTTTCTGGGAATGATAGAATTGAAAAAGCTAAAATGATCAATCATGTAGCAGGTATTGTAGAAGGACTTACCACTGGAACTGCGCCAACTCCAGCAGAATTACAAAAAGCGCTAACTGATTATCTTCCAGAAGAAAAAACTCATTGGGTAAATTATGTTAGCGTTATTAAGGATATTTATGCTCAACAATTTGCGAGATTAGATGGCAATACTGCGCTTGCAATCAAGGTGCTTAACGCTATTGCATCTGGATGTAAAGATGCTACAGCAAGTTACGTAGAGTAATCATGCCAACTGGAATACTTCAAGCTTTACTTACTGCGGTATCTGGAATATTCTCAGCAATTAATAATGTATTCGGCGCAAAGAATACAAAAGAAATGAAAGATCGTCAAGAAGCTCAAAAAGAAATTAATTATCAAAGCGAAATAGAAAAAGAAGTAGAGGAGAAAAAACTTGAAGAAATTCGTAAGCGTATTAGCTCTTAATCTTTTTCTTGTTGGTTGCGCTACCGTAACACCAGACAAAATACAAGATGATAAATCTTCATATGATGCAACTACTCCAAAGCAATATGATAAAGATAATGGTGGATTAATTTCTTTTATTGGTGATGATGCTCTTATTACATATCAAGCTAGAGAGCGCTATAATAATTTAATATCAATGTATAGAATCAAATTTAAAAAAGAAAAAGCGATAGATTTAAAAGAAGATTCTGGAATTAAAGTTTATAAAGATAATTTTAATAATAATCTTTATCTTATTGATAGCGAACATCTTGTTTATTTTGGAGTTTTGAATAGTTGGTTAAAAGAAAAAGTTCCTCAAGATAATATTATAGATAAAGTTTTAGATAAAACAAATTAATACAGTTTATGAGTTTTAAAAATGTTTCAATTGATGATATTTGGGATAAAAATTTTGAAAATTATACAACCTCCGCAGCGCCATATTCCTATATGCCATATAGGTATAATATTAGAACTAAATATTTAAATCCGAACATCGATATTATTGAGATTGTAGGGGCAGGAAAAACTACTTCGAATGGTATTTATTATAAAATGAGTGAAAATTATTATACAATGATTCCTCAACCAATTGATACCATAGGTGAAGTTTATATAAATATTAGTCGGATAGGTTTTTCTTATATATATGATCCAAATCCGCCTGCAATTTCTGGTCCGCTTTCATATCAAAGTTATAATTTTGATGGTAAGACTCCTCTCTCAGCCTCTTTAAAAAGTTGGAGTCAAGCAATCAATTATATACCATTGCCAGCGCCAATTGGCTATATAACTTCTAAAAAAGTTGATAGAATTACTATTAAAAGAAATGGTAATCCATATGGGTATAAAAAAATATCATGTTATCGAAAAAATCGTTAGATCTTATTCTTGAATTTGAAGTTGGTGGAGGAGAAAATTATTACAATAAATTTTTAAAAAATCCAACGTGGCCAGAAGGTCAAAGTGGAGTTACTATTGGTATTGGTTATGATTTAGGTTATGTTAATAAAAGTGAATTTAGTGAAGATTGGAAAGATCTTCCTAAAGAAATCTTTGATAGATTATATAAAGTAGTTGGCATAAAAGGATATAACGCTAAGAATCTTATTAGAGGATTAAAAGATATTAATATTCCATGGGATCTTGCATTAAAAGTATTTAATAATAAAACAGTAACAAAGTTTTGGAATTTAACAAAAGAAACTTTTCCTAATTTCGATAATCTTCCAGAAGATGCAAAAGGTGGATTAGTTAGTCTTGTATTTAATAGAGGAAATGCATTAGAAGGTGATCGTCGCCGCGAAATGAAATTAATAAGAGATGGTATGCAATTAGTATCTACTTATGATCAAAAAGCGTTAACTTTTATAGCCAATCAAATAAGAAATATGAAAAGAATATGGATTGGTGGTAGTATAGAAAAAGGAATGAGTAGAAGACGAGATGCAGAAGCAAATTTGATAGAAAATTCATTAAATAATTAAAATTAATTAAAAATATATAACCTTTTCGTGTATATTATATATAAGAATATGAATTACAATTCTGAACAATATGGCTTTGATTTGATTAAAGCCAAGAGAACATATAAGCCAAAAGTCCGTAAAAATAAAAATTCAGAAAAATCATTAGTATTTTCTAAAAAAATAATCGCAGCTTTAGAAGATAAAGCCAAGATTCATAACGAAAAATTTGATAAAAAAGTTAATTTACTTGAACTTAAAAAAGCTTATAAATCTGGATTTAATACATCAATTCATTTAAACGAAGAAACTCTTGCTCACGTTAATTTATTTTTAAGAATTACGCAAGAAGATAAAAAAAGTATTTTTAGTAATTTTAAATCTGGTGGATTTGAAATAATTAATAATCAATTTGTTATTAAAGCTAGTATTTCTCCAGAGGAAATTGACTATATTCAAGCAAAAGAAGATATTAAAAATTATAAACTAGAAGATTTTGATTTTAAGACCCACGAAGAATTATATCTAGAAGACGAAGAAGATCGTGTAACTATTTATGGCTTTAACAATAATATATAAAATATGAATTTTCAATTTACAACAACATTTGCAAATTTACAAGTTAAACCATTAGTCAGCGAAGAGAAGGATAAATATCTTTCATTAGCGTCTATTGATAGTTTAAAGAAATTTTTGCCAGAAATTGATACAGAGAAAAATGTAGATCTTCTACCTATAGCTTTTGATGCTTGCGTAGTTAATAGAGTTAATAAAAATGGTGACGTAGTAAACTCTCTAACAGCAGCCGAAATGCTAAAAGATTTTATAAATAAACCAATTAATGTTGAGCATGATAGAACAAAGGTCGTTGGTTGCATACTAACAGCTAATTTTAGTAAATTTGGTACAAATGAAGTCCTCTCTGAAGACCAAGTCAAAGATATGAAAGAACCATTTTATATTACTCTCGGAGGAGTAATTTGGAAGATTATTAATCCTCAATTATCTAATCTTATTGAAGAAAGTAATGACCCTTCTAGTGAAAATTATATGAACGTAAGCGCTAGTTGGGAACTTGGATTTAACGAATACGATTTAGTTCTTCTTAACGATAATAATAAAAATCTAGAAGATGCCAAATTTGTATCCGATGACAAGCAAAAAGATAAATTAAAGAAAAATTTAAAAGCTTTTGGTGGTTCTGGTAAAATAGATAAAAATACATCTATTTATCGTCAAGTATTAGGAAATGTTATTCCATTAGGAATAGGCTTAACAGCTAATCCTGCTGCTGATGTACAAGGAGTAGCTACCAAAGATGAACAAAGTTTAGAAGTTGAAATATCTAAACCAGAGGAAAATGATCAAATGTCAGATTCTTCTGATATTAATTGTGAAAATAATATTTCACAAGATGAAGAAAATACTGTAAATGAAGAAGGAGTTATAAACAGAATAATTATGAAAATAGAAAATATCAATCAAATAACCGATGAGCTTTTGAAGCAAGTAACTGCTTCTAGCATTTCCGATTTTATTCAAGAGGAACTTAAAAAAGCCTCAGAAGCTTTCACAGCTGAAAAGAATGAAAAAGATAGCGCTATTAAAGCTACTCAAGAAAAATACGATGCACTATCTACTGAAAGTGAAAAAGTAAAAGAAGAGCTAGAAAAACTAAAAGCTTCTCTTGCTAAACTTGAAGAAGAGAAAGTTGCTAAAGCCCAAGAAGAAGCCTTCAATCTAAGAATGGCTACCTTTGACGAAGAATTTGATCTTTCTGATGAAGATCGCCAAGTTCTCGCAACTGATATCAAAGATTTAAATGATGAATCTTTTGCTGCTTATAAAAATAAGATGGCAGTTCTTATGAAAGAAAAAAATAAAGCTGCTAAAAAAGCAAAAGAAGACGAAATGAAAAAAAGTAAAGCTTCCGAAGTTAAAGAAGAAATTAAAGCTTCAACATCTTCAGAACAATCTGCAACCGAAGTTGTAGATGAAGTTCTCGACAATTCTAACGTTGAGAAGAATTCGATTCCAAATTCTACAACAACCGCTGAAGTTTCGCTACGTGAAAAATATAGCAAAGCTTTCGGTCTTGAAGGATTTGATATTAAATAATAAACAAGGAGAAATAAATTTATGGCATATACACTCAGACCATTAAGAGATTACAGCGAACATGATGTAATCAACTTCTTTGCCGTTGATGCTGCACAAGACGCTAATGGCGTTATTGCTACAGCAGGCACAGTAGTTAAAGTAACAGGAAACGGTTTCCAACCAGTATCAGACACCTCACTTGGTGGTGGAACAGGATTCTTAGGCCAAATCCCAGTTGATTTGGGCGGAACTCTTGGAATTCCAGGACTAAGTAACGTTGTTTCTAACCGTTACGTTGTAACTGCAAAAGTAGCCCCAGCAGTTGCACAAGATACAGCACCAATAGGAATTACCCTAATGGCAACCCAAGAGCTTGATGAAAATGGTGAAAAACTAATTTTCAAGCCTGGAAAAGCTGCCGAAAAGGGAGTAGTTGTCAGTGGTCAAGCAGTACCAGTTCTAACTAGAGGCGTTCTCGTCTATAGTGGATCAGCTGGAGATTTCCCTGCTACCGCTAACGTTGGCGCAGCAATTTATGTTGCCGCTGGAAGCTTAAGTTGTTCAGCAGGTGCCAAACAAGTTGGTACTTTACTAAGTAAGCCAGTTAATGGTATTGCTTTAGTTAAACTCAACTTCTAATTTAAGGAGAATTACAAAAAATGAAAATCAAATTAAAAAATACACCAGAGCAAGTTGAGCTTGTAAAAGCTATGGGCAGTAGAGATACCGCCGTAGCTCGCGAAGCCTCCGAAGCTTTTGCAGCTTTCATTGGACCAGTCGTAAGTAAGGTTCTAATGCAAGCTGGTACAGCCAGTGCAGTTTATAATGATGCACCCTATGATCAAGATGATAATCCCAGTCTTCCTCTTGACCTATGGCATGATCAAGGCGGACAAGACTATGTTACAGTTTGGAGTCAAAATGTAGCAGGTGGTCTTCCTTCTTCAGCAGTAGAAGGTTTTAGCGAACTAAAAATCTCTACTTATTCTTTGGATGCAGCAGTCAGCTTCTTGAAACGTTATGCCCGTCGTGGTCGTATCGATGTAGTAAGCAAAGCTGTAGAAAGAATGAGCAATGAAGTTCTCGTAAAACAAGAACGCAATGCTTGGGCAGTAGTTTTGAAAGCCCTTGCAGAAGCTCGCACAGCAGGCACAGGAGCCGCAGCATTAGCCACTAACGGTCATATCGTTGGATCTGATACAGCTGGAACATTTGCTCTATCTGATCTTAGCAAGCTAATGACACTAGTAAAAAGACTTAATACATCTTATGCTGGTGGTACCACATCTGATGCTTACGGTCTAACTGATCTATTCGTTAGTCCAGAAGTTAAAGGTGATATCCGTGCATTCGCTTACCAACCATTCACCACAGGTGGAGGCACAAATCTTCCTGACGCAGCTCGCGAAGAAATCTATCGCAACGCTGGTGCTCAAGAACTTTACGGAGTAACAATCCATGAACTAGTTGAACTAGGCGTAAATGCTAAATATAGCGCTCTATTCAACGCATTCAAAGGTAGTTACAACTTCAATTCTAATGCCGACGAACTCGCCATTGGTTTTGATTTGAGCAGAGAAGGCTTTATCCGCCCAATCGCTCGTAACTCTGATACTGGTTCAACATTCGCTGTTCTTCCAGATGATCAATTCGCAGCTCGCAACGAGAAAACTGGTTTCTACGGTTCTCTCGAAGAGGGTCGCGTTTGTATCGATGCTCGTACAGTAGTTGGAATCAAGATCTAAGTTAAATTAGATTAAAATTAAAGGCCCAGTAGGTTTATCCCTACTGGGTCTTTTTTTTGAATAAAACATTAGAAATTGGTGCAATTAAATTTATAATATATTAAGGAGATTATTTACATTTATGCCTAAGAAATCAACAAAATTAGAGGACCTTTCACAAACTCATGGAAAATTAGAGAATATTCAATATAAAACACTAGACCAAATTTGGGGAGATGATGGATCTAGCAAGTATAAAACATCAAATGTACAAGATTACTTGAATTATTTAAATGACTTAAACAAAAGCGACTTACAAGCCCACGCTAATAAAATTGGTTTAATTCCAGTGGATAATAGAGAAACATTAACTAAAAGATTAGTATCAGAATTCAAAAAATTTAATTCACTTTATAAGCTTCCAAAAAATGAAGACAGTAAAACAGAACTAAATAAAGAAACAAAAAATATTTTATCTGAAGGAAAATAATTTATAATTTGGCGTGTTAAAGTGTAATATACAACATGACAGGTTTAGCTTATATTCAAATTTATAATTCCGCTTCTGGAAGTTTTTTCGAAAATAAAAATCTTGGCGTTGAAGCTGTTAAATTTTTTAACGAAGATAGACTTAAATTTAATAATACAGTAGAAATAGATAAATTACTTACAACTCGTATTTCTATTGGAAAAAATTCTTCTGGTGATGCAAAATATAGCGTAAATGTAGGAATTAATAATTCTTCAATTTTAACTAAAACTGGATTAGCAAATTTTTATGGTCCAGTCAATTTTGGACTTCTTAATAGTTCAACTGATTCTACTAGAGCTTACAATATTGGTGGACAAAATACTATATTAGATTCAGATCAAGCAATGATTTTTGGTATTAATAACCAATACTCTGGAATAGTAAGGTCTTATGCTTTAGGTGGAAATAATATAATTGAATCTGGAACAGAAAATGTTATAATTGGTAGAGATAATGCTTTACGCAATGATAATCAAACTTCTCTTATTTTAGGATTTTATAATCAAAATATTGAAAAAAATAAAGGTTCTTTAATAGTTGGTAATTCAAATACAGAAATTTTAAATTCAAATAATATTAATTTGATTGGTAATTATAATTCAATTTTCGGTTCTAAAAATACCATAATTTTTGGAGAAGCAAATAGCGCAATCAGTAATGATTCATCCTATGTTTATGGTGGAAATAATAATATAACAACAGGTTATCAAGATGTAGTTTTTGGAAAATCAAATATTTTAGCGTCTGGTATTTCTAATTTAGTTTTTGGTTTGGGAAATAGTTCTTCATATGGAAATTCTGAAAATATATTTGGTAGATCAAATTCTTCAATTGGTAATTTAAATTTTATAAATGGAATACAAAATACTGTCAAAAGTAGATATTCAGAAGAGAATGAAGTTTTGGGAAGACTAAATATTTTAAACAAAGCATCAAATAATATTATTGTTGGAAAATCAAATAGATCATCTGAAGATGCATATCTTAATTTATACGGAACTGGATTAGGACAATCATTTATTGACGAACAAGTTTCTGGAGCAGCATATGCTGGAATTTTTGGTAATCAAAATTATACATCTAGATCTTTTTATTCTTATATTTTTGGTAATAACAATATTGTAGATTTTAATTTGAATGGCTATACCATAGGTGAAAACAATCGCGTAATGGTATCGCAAGGCTCCTATATTTTTGGAAAAGGCAATCAACTTTCTGGTAAAAATAATTTCTTAATAGGATTTAATAACACTATTAGATCTGGAGACTCTGATGTAATAGTAATTGGTCAATACTATACAGCAAAAGATGATTTTGAAAAAAATAAAATAATAATAAATTATCAAAATAATCGTATAGAAGTTATCAATACTGGAATTAAACTTACTTCTAGCACTTCACCAACTATAAATGGAGATAAGATATTAACTACTCCAGATTTAATATCTATTGAAAATTCTATAAATGATCAGCGTATAGCAAATACAATTAATTATTTTTCGTTAACTGGAGAATTATATACTAATCCATTAAATCTTTATGATACAAAAATAGATCATCTTGCAAATAAAGTTAACGTAATAAGTGGTGCTTACACTCAAACCATATTGGATTCTGTTGCATTACAATTTGATATTTCTGGAGTAACTGGAATGGGATTGACAATAGGAAAATTAAGCTTTAAAATTCCATCTAATACAATTTTTACGAGAGCTAGAAAATCATTAGACTATTCTGGATTGTTTAATATTTCAGAGATTTATTATCAAAATAAAAACTATAACATGGGCATATTCCATGATAAAAGTTCTAAACAATGGTTAGTTGGTGATTTAAATTCTGACGAATATTATTTCTTCAGCACCCAAAGCAATCCAAATATATTTGGTGGTTCCAGTGGACAAATTGGAGACTTGCGACAAGAGTTGGGTGCAACTAGATTTAGAGCAACTGGTACATACGCAGGAGCTGCAGGTATTACATATTATAGTGGTATGGAGAGCACTATAAATGGAAAGAAATATGGACCTCTTTTTGTATATAATACAAAAGAAATTAGCGTAAATCAAATTTATACATCAATTGAACTTCCAAAAAATCTTGGAGATTTTTCTTATATTCCATCAACAGTATACGAATCTGAAGATAATAATTTTAATTTATTCTTTGGTAAACCGTATGCATTAACCAATGGATTTAAGAAAAAGAACCAAAATAATCAATATGTTGATTATCAATGGTTAATAGTAAATAATCTTTTAAGCAATAGATCTGGCGAACTTTATTTTGGAGATAATTTAACCTCTACTTCTCAAACTGCTGATTTTTCATTCAAAACAACTGGTACTAATTTAGCTTATACTGGATTTGGTAATGGAAGAACACCAGCTATAACTTTAAGAATGGATGGCAGCAGATATTCATTAGTTAAATCTTATGTTCCAAATTATGGACAAGTTTATTTTCCATTTTATTATTAATTTTTAAATTGTTTTTTAATTGGTGTAATTTATTATATGGCTACTTCATATAATATAAATACTATTCAAGGTGATAATTTGCAGCTATCCTTAAGAATAAAAGATTCTAATAATAGCCCAATAAATTTAAGTGGATATAGCGTTAGAGGGGTTGTAAAATATGCTTATGGATATGAAGATAATGATCAAGTTTTATTGAATTTGAATCCAGTTATTATTTCTGGAAATAATGGTTCATACTATCCATCTGGCATAGTAAATATAAACGTAGAATCTTATGTAACTGCAAGTATTCCAGTAGGAACTTTTGTTTATGATATAGAACGATTTCCTTATGGAATACCAACTGGTAATTCTATAAAATTAATTAGAGGAAAGTTCATTGTAAGTCCAGAAGTAACATCTATTTAATTTTATGGCAGATGTAATTGTAGATGTAATTTTGCCAAATGCAATAACAACGGATGTAACCTCTCCGAGTTATTCTGCAAATGCTAATGTATTTATTCCTGGACAAGATGGGCCTCAAGGTCCACAAGGTCCAGAAGGTCCACTAAATCAATTTAAAACCATTAAAGTGGATGGTCAGTCAGATTTAATCCCAACTGGTATAGAATCATTAAAATTTATTGGTCAGACAGGTATAAATATACTAACAAATAATTCTCAAAACCCTAAATCAATAACGATAAATGCTGCGCCGCTTAGTGGATACTTTGAAGCAGAGAATGTAGTTGGTTATAAAGCAAATCTAACCGCTGGATCTGATAATTATTATATACAATATCCAACAGTATTAAATACTGCCCCAAGATCAGTAGTTTGCGCTTTTCAAAATACAGTAGATGATATGGCTTATTATTTCTCAATTGGTTCAATAACTAACGCTGGGTTCTATATAAACTTTAGTGATAATTTATTAAATAATGGGTATTTTTTAAATATTCAAGTTAAAAAGTAAATATTGTGTGTAATAATATAAAAGGAAATAAAAATTTATGATTAGCGCTTTCAAACATATTAGACTAAGTGGATATAATTTAACTCCAATTCAAAGTGCAGCTTGGGATAATAGTTCAACACTAAGACTTGGATTCGGAAATAGTGGTTTAGCTTATTACAGTGAACTTACTGGAATTAGTGGTTACTTAAAGGGTCTAATTACTGAAGCTAATGCCGATGTAAATAATTTAAATAATTTACAAGGAAATCTTTATATAACAGGTGGAGATGGAGTTACTATCCAAGTAGATGCTGGACTTGGTGAAATTAAAGTAGTAGGTAATAGTGGATATTTTCAAGCTCTATCAAATCAAGTTTCTAGCAATTTAGCGCTAACTGGTAGTAATTTATATACTTTATTTAGTACTTTTAGTAGTTCAAGTACTGCGGATGTATCAGCAATTAGCGGACAAATTGTAAACACTGGCGCTACTTTAAATAATAAAATTGATTTACTAAGTGGTTATGTTAATTCTCAAGATACAATTATTTCTACAAATCTATTTAATACTGGTAGTACTTTAGATACTAAAATAAATAACTATAGCGGTTGGGCAAGTGGAACATATGTTGCAAAATCTAGCCAACAAGTATTTACAACACCATTAGCTGTTGGTTTGGATGAATATCAAATTAGTTACCCAGTAGCTTTTGGCGGAGCAACTCCACCAAAAATTTTAGCAACTCTTGAAGTTCCTGGAAATGTAATGTATAGTTTATCAACAAGATCAATCAGTCAAGTTGGATATACGGGCGTACTTTCTGATAATATTTTAGAAGCTGGCGCAAAAATCCATACTTTCGCTTCTACACAATAACTTATCTAGTGTAATATTCACTAGAATAATAGAATTAATAATTCTTTTACTCTTTAGTCTGCCATAAAAAGCAGCAATTTAGCGAAAGCTAATAAAAGGAATAAAAAGTGGCAAATATATTTAAAGCGAAAACTCTTGTGGGTCGCACGGGAATATTTTCTCACGAAGTAATTGCTCCAAATCTTGTTTATAATACTGGTTATCAAAATATAGATGGATTAAAAGATTTTACAATAAAACCTACTGTTGGTACAATTCCAGTTTTATTAAGTGGAGATATTCCATATGTTCAAACCAATTCATATTTCTATGTTGATGCCACTAGAAAAGATTCATATATTGAAAATGGAAATATTTTATATCCATATAAAACTTTAAGTAGCGCTTACAATGCAGCAAAAAATATTGCATATTTTCACAATCCAACTTATATAACGCTTCTTAGCCCAATAGCTGAAAATTTAACTATAAATAAAGGATATATTAATTTAGTAGGAAATAATACAAATAAAAATGATCCAATTAGAATAACTGGCTCACTTGTTTTTGCAGCCACAGGTGGAACCGCAACAGATAATAATTTTTCAATAGCTGGGTTAGGAATAACGGCCACTTCAAATAATAAATGTATATTATTTTCTGGAAATAACCCTCAAAGATTGTTTATTCAAGATTGTTGGTTGATAGCAAAAGATAATGGAACTTGTTTATATTCAAATAATACAAATACAACTTCAAGATTGCAAGGAGATATATTAAAACTTAGTCCAGAAGGAGTAAATACAACAGCAATTGATATAGTAAGTGGAACATCTTCGATTTCTTTTGCTGAGACTAGTAGTTCTGCAAGTGTTTTAGCTTACGTTAGAAATAATAGTACTTTAAATATAAGTAACTCTCAAATAGAAACAACTGGAGAAAAAGCTTTTCAAGTTGAAAACGCTGCTAGATTAACTTTATTAAATAGTGTGCTAACAAATACAGCGAATCCTTCGACTGGAATATTTTTAAAAGATGCACTTTCTACGGCAGTAGTAGTTGGTTCAGCAATTTCTGTTCCAGCAAACGCTAATAGTTATGCTATAAATGGAGTAGATTATTCTTATCTTTTTTATAAAAATCTTTATTTTAGTATAGATGCTGCTGGCCAAAGCACAGAATCAAAAATTGGAAATAATGTTAATAAAAATTTAATTAATTCATATGATCCAGTAGTTTATAGTATAGGTGATCAAACTATCTCTGGAGTTAAAACTTTTGATGTATTTCCAATTGTTAGCGGAAATAAATTAATAACAGGATTAGATCTTAGTTCTTATCTTACTTCTTCTAGCGCCAGTTCTACTTATTCTACCATAACAAACCTTGCTTCAACTGGCTCAACTCTTGATACGAAAATTAACAATGTTAGCGGATATTTTACTGGAACGAACGCAACATTTACTACGAATCTTTTTTCGACTGGCTCAACTCTTGATACGAAAATTAACAATGTTAGCGGATATTTTACTGGAACGAACGCAACATTTACTACGAATCTTTTTTCGACTGGATCGACTCTTGATACGAAAATTAACAATGTTAGCGGATATTTTACTGGAACGAACGCAACATTTACTACGAATCTTTTTTCGACTGGATCGACTCTTGATACTAAAATAAATAATCTAAGTGGTTATGTAAATTCTTATGATAGCAATATTGTTTTTACTACTGGAAATCAAACAATAGCTGGCACTAAACAATTTTCAGGGCTTTATATTAGTGGAGTAGGACTAACTCCAGGAATTTATGTTAATACAAAAGACAATCAAATTATTACTGGAGCTAAAACATTTGTTACTTCTGGAATATTTTCTCTTTCTGGTGCAAATCCTTTGGTATTACCAAATAATCCTCTTTCAATAGTTGGAAGTGGAAATACCTATCTTCAACTTAATATTCAAAATAGAGCCACTGGTAATACATCGACTGCAGATTTAGTTATTACAGCCAATAACGGAACAGATAGTAGCAACTTTATTAATCTTGGTATAAATAATTCTGGATACAGCGATCCAGCATTTACTAATGGTGGATCATATGATGGTTATCTATTTGTTAATGGTGGAAGTTTAGATATTGGAACTCAAACAGCGAATACACACATAGAGTTTCATCTTGGAGGCACAACCATTGATAAAACTGTAGCAAGATTCAGTAATTCTGGATTAAATATTATAACTGGAAATTTAGTTGTTAATAATAGCGGAATATTTGGAGGCGTAAATATAAATGACGCGGATGCAATGGATATATCTGGTGTAGCTATAACTTTAATAAATAGCACAGTTACTTCAAACTATCCAATTTCTGGTTCATCAATATTAGGTCAAAGTGGAGTATTCTTATCTGGAATAGATTTAAAAAATTCTAAATTAATTAATGCTACTCCAGATCTTTTAAATGTTTCAGCAAACTTTAATATAACAGGAACTCAAAATAGTAGAGTAATCCTTGCTAATTCACCAACTATAATAACTGGATCAATTGTTAGTGGCAATCCAATTGGATTTAATACTTCAATAATTCAAACTAGTTCTGGACAAGTTTTAATTACTGGTATTGGATCTAATGTTATCGTTAGTAGTTATAATAATCAATTTAGAACAGCAGCACAATACGCAACAATTTCAATTCTTCATACAGGAAACGATGGATACATAATGTATGGAAATACTAGCACATGATAGTCTTGCCATCAACTTCTGCTGGTTTTATAAGTAGCAATAAAGCTTTTCCTTATCTTCCTAGATCTATAAGAGATAATAATTCTTTATATCCTACTAATCAATTTATAGTTTTACCTACTGAAGGTGGAGTAGCTAAATGGACAGAAACTCCTCCAAATGGTTGGAGTCAATATTCACCATATTATAATGTATTTTTAAAATTTTATTTAAAATCAGATGAGAGTGCTGAAAGTATACCAGCTGGAGGAGGAAATATTCATTGTTTAAAAGCTGCAGGAATTGGCTCACGATTAGGCCTTGGAAGAGAAAGAAATATTACAAAAAATCCTATAGGCACAACAAATCTCGCTAATGATTGGAGTTTGTATAATATAGTAGCTAGTTCTGTTTCGATTACTACTCAAACTTATGTTGATTTTGGATGTTTTTATAGAGTAACTAGTAATGACCCAATGAGATCATTAAATTTTGGAGCAATTGCTATAAATTTTTCAAGATCTACACCTGTTCTTTCTAATAGCTATTTAAATTACTCAATAATACATGGTGGTGGAGTTAATCTTCTTGGAAATAATTCTACTTATACATATTTTAATACATATGATGTAGCTAAAACTTATGAAGCATATAATCAATGGATTGGGTCAGCATTTATTAAGTTTAAAAAACTTGACGAAATAAACCAAAGTTCAGTATTTAATCAATGGCAATTTTTAAGTTATAGAGTTATAATTCCAACATTTGTAGATACTCCACAAGACGATGGAGCTACTGGTAAAGCACAGACCTGTACCCTTAGACTATGCTTTTGTGAAAATAATAGTTATCTTGATGATGGTTCTGGTTTAAATACTGGGTCTATTCAATTTTTATATCCATTTTTAAGTTTGAGCTAAAAAATCATTATTATATAGTGTGATATCTATTATATGACCAATAAAATTGTAGATATTAGCATAATACTACAATATAATAAATAAATTGAAAACAGTAATTTTCTTCCTTCAAGGTGGTATAGGCAAGCATATAGCAGCTACAGCTGTAGCTGAAAATATAAGTAAAAATTATCCAGATAGAAAATTAATAGTAATTTGCCCATATCCAGAAGTATTTTTAAATAATCCATTTGTATACAGGGTTTATAGATCAACAGCAGTTCAATACTTTTATGAAGATTTTATTAAAAATAAAGATACTATATTTTTAGGAAATGAAGTTTATCAAGCTAATGAATATATTGTTGAGAATAAACATTTAATTGAGGCTTGGTGCAATATGTTTAATCTAAAATATACCAATGAAAATCCTAGATTATTTTTAAATGATGCAGAAGTAATTGATGCTGCTAGAAAATATAATAGAAATAGACCCATTTTAGTTATGCAAACAAATGGTGGAGCAGAAGGATCTGGATATAGTTGGTCAAGAGATCTTCCTCCATTTTTAGTTCAAGATATAATTAATAGTTTAAAAGATAATTATCATATTTATCATATATCTAGACCAGATCAGCAAAACTATGAAAATGTTGAAAAAATTAATGGAAATTGGCGTGAAGTTTTTGCTCTTTTAATGTTAAGTCAAAAAAGACTATTTATGGATTCATTTGCTCAACATGCTTGCGCAGCTTTAATGCTTCCTTCTGTTGTATGTTGGATAGCAACATGTCCAGATAAATTAGGATATAATATACATAAAAATATAAAAGCAAAAGATAGCGCTAATATGTTTGTTCACAATATAGATGGAATTGTACTAGAAAAAGAATTTATTGGATTAGCTCACCAATGTAATTACAAGCTAGATAAAGCCTTTGATAAAGAAGAAATCGTGTCATATTTACTTTAAAATTTAAATAATTTAAAGTGTAATTTAAGGTATGATAATAAATACCGTAACCTCTATTGCCCAAGAGATTTATGAGGAAATGGGCGAACCAGATGATTTTAGTATAGCAGCTATAGCTGCATGGGTAAGGAGAAATATTGGTGGTTTAAATAATTCATTAAATGCTTCTTTTTCTATAGATAGTCAGACTTTAGAGATTACCCCAAATCTCACAGATGCTGAAAAATATATATTCAAAAAAATGTATTCTATTTATTTTTTTGATATTAAAATTAAAAGCACAGGTAGTTTAGCTATTAATGATTATGTTTCTATTAAAGATGATATTGGTAGCGTACAAAAATTAAATAAAAACGAAGTACTTAAAAGTTTTTATAATATTAGGCAACAAGAATACAAAGAACTTAAAGATTCAATATATAAATATAGTCTCAACGCAAGTTCTCCTTTGCAAGTCGCAGGAGATGATACATTTCCAGGCTCATATAGATCAGAAAGAGATGCGCTATATTATATTAGATCAATATATAACGCTTAATAATCATGAGCTTTATAAGTTCAACAGCAGCGGCAAGTTTTTCTAAAGATTATGATGATTTCTTTACATATTTTTGTAGACCATTTACTGTACATAAAGAACCAATTAAAATAGTAGAGCAAATGCAAAGTGCGCCATTATATGGTTATGGTTCAAGTTCAGATCCAGTAAATTATACATATATACCAGTAAATGCTGTATTTAATGGCAGAATATATTATAATAATTCGAGAGATACAGATGCAGTTAATAGTGATTTAAAATTAGTATTTGCTCGTGGAGATGTTACTTTAAAAGTTAAACAAGATGCAAGAGATTATATTGCAAATGGTAAAACTATCAAACTTGAATTTGATGGAAAAACTTGGAATGTTATTACAGAAGATGTTGTTAAAAAATATCTTAATAATACATATTATGTATATGGATTGGAGCAAACGAAATAATATGGCTAGCAAGATTGATTTTAAGCAATTAAAACAAGAAGTAGCAACTTCTTATGAAGAAACTTTAAAAAAAGAAGCAGTTCTATTTGCTCAAGAAATTTTGAAAGAAAATTTAGATCAATATATAAATGATATAAAAGATCATCCAGTATCCAAAGAATTAGATAGTGGGCCAGATGGAGAAAATATAAGTTCTACTTTAGATGGAAAAGAAAATCTTTTTGCATTTATTGGATTTGATAGCGAAGATAAACCAATTGATGATCTTACTAATTTAATAAAAGATAATACATTTTTAGATAAAAAATCAACTTTTGATAGAAAAACTTTTGAATTAAAATTTAATGTATTTACTCCTTCTTTAGATGAAATCAAGAGCTCTACACCATTACCTTTCGAAAGAGGAAGAAGTTGGGTTAAGGGAGTAGAAGATGGTATTTCTGGATTTGGTTATTATGTTTACGGGTTAGTTTTCCCAACTAGTAGATCTGGCAGAGGAATTCAATCTAAAAATAAAGTTAGAGTTGCTGCTTATAGACCAGTAAAATATATGACAGAGCTTTATGGTAAATTTATAAAAAACTTAAAATAAAATGACGCCACAATTCGATAATATTTTAATGACAAGTATGTTACTTTGGTTAGATAATAAAATCTTAACTAAAGGACAAGCTTATACTAATTTTAAAAGCATGTTCTATCCTCTTCCAAATATGTATTATGGATACTATACATATGGAGCGCCATTTAAACAAATGGTTATTGATTGTTCTATTTCTGGTGCAAATATTATAAGTGGAGTTTATATTAATGGAATATTTACGGTTCCTGGAGAAAATAATCTGACAGGAATAGATTCATCAAATGGTCAATTATATTTTACATCTCCAGTTTCAAATGCTACAACAGCATTAAGTGGAAATTATGCTGTTAAAGATTTTAATATATATTTAACCAGCAAAACAGAAGAAAATTTATTATTTGAAACATCTTACCAGATTAATCCTAAGACTTATCAAAATCCAACTGGATTGCCACTTGGAGCAGAAACATATCCTGTTATATATTTAAAATATCAAGGTGGTAAAAATAAGCCATTGGCTTTTGGGGGTTATGATCAAACTATTGGTAATGTAAGGGCTATTATATTAGCAGACAGCGTATATAATTTAGATGCTGTAACTAGTATTTGTAGAGATACCGCTAGACAATTAATACCATTAATATATCCCGAGGAAATGCCATTTAATTCTTTAAATTCAGTTAAATCTACTGATCATTGTTTTGATTATATAGAATATACAAAAGATAAATCTAATACTGATGATTATTTATATATTAATGAAGTTAATGTTACTAAAACTGACACAAGACTACTTACAGCTACTAATAGCTTAAATAGAAATGTGTATTCTGCTTTTGTTGATTTTGAAGTAGTAAAAAATAGATATCCAAGACAATAAAAAAGTAGAAAAAATAAAAAAATCGGTGTAATAACAATAAATGGAGAATAACTAATATGCCAAGAAATCGTATAATTTATCAATCAGAAGCAGTTTATGCTGGACCCTCACCAGCAACTGGATTTCATTTTGGAACATTCACGCCTGGAATCGGTGGAAATTCAAATGATATCTATAATGCAAGTAACCTAGTAAACCAGCTACAAAGAGTTCAAACTGCTAATTACAGTTTTAATGTTGCTCGCACAGACGTTAATCAATTTGGACAATTAGCAGCTATTGATCGCGTAATTTTGACTAGTCCAACAGTTTCATTGGATTTTAGCTACATCTTAGCAGGTCTTACAAATGAAGCTGATTTAGGATTTACGGTAGTTTCTGGTAACACAGACTCTAATATTTCTGCTATTTCTGGATTTCTCAATGCTACTCAAGATGAAAGAAATTATTTTATCCGTACAGCATCAGAAGGTAATGATGCAGTAGGTTTTACAGATGTATCATCTGGAAATAACGGAGTTATTGGAATTGGTAATGCATTCATTTCATCTTATTCAACCGAAGGTTCAGTTGGTAATTTCCCAACAGCATCAATAAGTGTTGAAGGATTGAATATGAACTTCCAAAGAGGTTTAAGTGGAAATTTTGTTCCTGCAATTAATACTATTGATGGTTTACCTGTAAGGAATTTCTACACATTGCCACCAACAGTTCAAAATACTGCTATAGGTAGTGGAAATGCAATTAGTGCTCTTCGCCCAGGAGATATTACTTTAAATATTGACAGTATTACTGGTGTTGGTGGAGTAGATACAGCAACTATGAATATTCAAAGCTATAATCTCAGTTTTGATTTAGCTCGTACTCCAATTGAAAGACTAGGTAGTAAATTCGCATATATAAAACCAGTTGACTTCCCATTAACAGTAAATCTAAGTGTTGATGCTCAAGTAACTGATATGGCAACTGGTAGCCTAGCTAACTTACTTGTTGATGATAGCTATAGATTTAGTCCATCAGTAACAATTAAGAGTCCAAGCGACAGGACCTTGGTTATGGCTAAATTTGCACTCAGAGGCGCCAGATTAGTAAGTCAAGAATTTAGTTCTGATATCGGTAGCAATAAAACAGTTACCCTAACATTCGAAAGTCAAGTTGGTGGACCTCAAGACACGGCTAATGGATTGTTTATGAATGGACAGTTCTAATAAATAATACATAAATTAAATTATAAAATAACCCTCACGTTCTCGTGGGGGTTATTTTTTGTGTAATTGAAGTTGGTAAAGGGTTAGATAAAGGTAAAAGATTATGGAAAACGATCCTATAAAAGATATGACTCTTTTTCAGATAAAGAGGAAGATTACAAGTATATATAAGAATTTCTTTTTTATTCTTGAAGATTTAGGTGATTCTGGCTATAATATAAATGATGAAACTTATCAAAAAATACGTAAAAGAATCCTTGATAATGCTAATGATGCAGTAAGAGAGATCGAAGAAAATTTTAGTAAAATTAACATAACACTCAAATGAAAACCAAGAAATTAAATTATAATTTTCCTATAGATAAAATAATCGAAGGAAATCTTTCTGTGCAAAGTATACAAAAAAGTTTAAAAGATAACTTTGGGATTTTAAAACCAAGTTTAATAACATTTAGAAATCCTAATTTTATTAAAAATTATCAAAATTGGGATGATAATAAAAAACATCAATTTATTAAAACTATTGGTGGAGTAGTTTACTATGGTAAAATTAAAAACTATTTACAAGATTTAATTAACAATAATGGAGAAAAAATATGAAAACAATGTTCGAATTTGATATTTATCAAGAAAAGGAAATAGAAAAAGTAGATGTTTCTACTAATGAAAAAGGTGAAGAAGTAAAAGTTACTTCTAAGGTTAAAACTACGGTTCCAGTTAAATTAGCTATAAAAAAGCCAACTAGGAGTTTATTTGATGAAGCCGAATTATTTTATGGAGTTAGGCTTTCAGAAGGGATTAAAGCTGGGCTATTAACTCGCGCTCTATTAGCTAAAAGATTTAATAATGATGGTGGAGTATTAAGTGATGAAGAGCAAAAAGAATATAATGATTTATATCTAGAATTTTTTAACTTACAAACCGAATTTCAAAGATTATCCATAAAAGAAGAAATATTAAGAACTGAAGAAGAAAAGAAGCAAATTCAAAATGTTATAGAAAAAATGAATTCTTCTAGAGAAAGACTTCAAAGATATGAAATGGCGCAAGCTAATCTTTTTGAACAAACAGCAGAAAATAGAGCTAGAAATAAAACCATTATGTGGTGGGTTCTTCAACTTAGTCTTATTCAAGATGATGATAAAAAATTCAAAGAACTCTTTCAAGAAGGAAATTACGAAGATAAGCTTAAAAGATATGATGAAATTGAGGAGTCAGAATCTGGCGTAGAGAAAATTGCTATACAAAAACTTCTTTATTTGATCAGCTTTTGGTATATTGGTAGAGCTGCTTCTCAAGAAGAATTTGAAAAACTTCTTAATAATTTACAAAGTAGCGAAACAAAAGAATAAAAGGGATAATGATTGCAAACCTTAGACAAAAACAAATTAAGGCTTTTGTTTATTGATATATTAAAAGGATATTCTTTATCTTATTATAGGGACAATAAATTATACTTTAAACACAACACGAGTTTTGATTCTGGCGATATAGATCATCTAAAGCAAGAGTTTTTAGAAAAAGCTAAAAAGAATGGTCTTCCGACAGAAGATCAAAAAGAAGAATATTTAATTGCAGAAAATCTTTGGTCTAAAGAAAATAACGAAAAAATTAAAAAATTAAAGTCTGATATCTCTAGTCTAAAACAAACTAAGTCTAAGCTATTTAAAAGTGATGATATCAATGAAATGAATAGACAGATTGATGAAAAGAAATTAGAATTAATTAATTTAACAATAGAAAAAAAAGATCTTCTAGGTTTCACTGTAGAAGATTATGCTAACAAAAAAATTAATGAATACTATATGTTTAATTCATTATTCAAAGATAAAGATTTAAAAGATAGATATTTTTCTGAACAAGAATTTGATGAGCTAGAGAACAAAGAAATATCAGAAGTATTAGAAATTTATAATAATATAAATAAAAATTTTATAGAAAACAATCTCAAAAAAATAGCTCTTTCATCATATTATCTAAGTTTATTTAATCTTTGTGATGAAAATGCTTATAATTTATATGGAAAACCAATTGTATATTTGACATTTTATCAAATGGAAGTATTTGGATATGCTAGATACTTTAAAAATGCATTATCTGACGCCAAGCATAAACCAGCAAGCGAATACTATGAAGATCCAGAAAAGCTTATAGAGTGGCTAGAAAGCAGCAAAAATGTTGAAGAAGTATTAACTAAAAGTGAAAATAGTTTAAGCAAAACAGAGGGCGCAATTGCTACTTCTATAGTGGGAGCTAAAAAAGAAGACTTAGCAAAAATTGGAAAAGATGAAAATAGTGTTAGTTTGCATAAAGAAGCACAGAAAAAAGGCGGAGTTTTAAGCATGGAAGACTTAATGAAAATGCATGGAATTTAGTAGGTAATACTATCATAATTAATAATATTTCGTGTAATTCCTTATAGTAAAGGAATAAGGCATGGCTAGGACTTCAGCTACAATTTCAGTAGGTGCAGATACAAGGCAGCTCGAAAGAGATATTCAGAGCGCGCTATCTCGTGATTTTAAATTCAAAGGATTTAATGAAAAAGCCTTTACTCAACCTTTAGGACGAATCACTGGTGCTGCAAATGAATTTCAAAAATCATTAGATGCATCAAATGCTCGCGTTATTGCATTCGGTGCTAGTGCAGGTTTAATATATACTGTAGAAAAAGCATTTACTTCATTAGTTAAAAGTACTATAGATGTTCAAAAATCATTAACTGATATTAATGTTATATTAAATGTTAGCACTAAAACATTAGATCAATTTGGAAATAGTTTGTTTGATATTGCTAAAAATACAGGTCAAACTTTTGATGTTGTTGCTCAAGCTGCCACAGAGCTTTCTCGTCAAGGTTTAGGATTAGAGGAGACTCTAAAAAGAACGCAAGATGCATTAATATTAACTCGTCTTAGTGGACTTGATACTGTAAGTGCAGTAGAAGCTTTAACTGCAACAATTAATAGTTTTAATAAAGCTGGATTAGATTCAACAGTTATTATTAATAAATTAGCAAACGTTGATGCTGCTTTTGCTGTTAGTAGTGGTGATCTTGCAGAAGCTATTAAACGAGTAGGATCATCTGCATCTGATGCAGGAGTTGATTTTGATCAATTGTTAGCAATTGTTACTAGTGTTCAACAAACTACAGCTAGAGGTGGAGCAGTAATTGGTAATTCTTTAAAAACTATCTTTACAAGAATACAAAGAACAGATACTCTCGATCAATTAGAGCAAATAGGAATTAAAGTTAGAGATTTAGAAGGAAATACATTACCAGCAATTCAAGTATTATCTAATCTTTCTAATACATTTAATCAATTGGGTGATTCACAAAGAGCTCAAGTAGCAGAAACTGTTGGTGGCGTATTTCAAATTAATATTTTAAGGGCAGCATTAGCAGATCTAGGTAAAGAATATTCTGTTTATGATAGAGCTTTACAAACAGCAAGCAATAGTACTGATCAAGCTATTCAAAGAAATGAAGCCTTAAATCAAACTCTTTCAGCTTTAATTAATCAAACATTTCAAAATTTAACTAAACTTTCAGCTAGTGTTGGCCAAATAAGTTTAGGACCAACATTTAAAGGTACTTTAGAATTATTAAATAAAGGATTAGAATCTCTATCTACTGATAGTGAGACTGTTGGTGGTAAAATTGGCAAAGGAATATTAGAAGGAATTGGAACATTTATTAGTGGTCCAGGAGTTATTTTATTAACAGCAGTATTTGGTAAATTGTTATTAAATTTAGGAAAATTTGCTAGTCAATCTTTACAGACACTTTTAAATATAAATAGCCAAGCAGAACAAAGAATTCAAATTCAAGCAAAAATAAATGAAGTTCTTGCCCAAGAACCAGGATTAGTCGCTGCAATATATAGTAAACAAATTAGTGTTTTAGAGTTAGAAAATAGAATTCTAGATGTTATAAAACTTCAAACATTAGAAAGAGAAAGAGCGGCATCTTTATCAACTGCTATTGCTGGTAATTTAGCTACTCGTGGAGTAACATCTAAGGGTGGATCATTAAAAGCAAAAAGTGGCGGCTTCATTCCTAATTTTAGTGCTCAAGAAATTTATGGCGCACTAGCTGGAGGATATATGCCAGGAAATATTCAAAAAATGAATATTCCAGGACAAGGAAATATAACTTATAATGGAGCAGAAACAGTTAAAAATTTTCCAGGAATGACGCAGCCAGCAATTATGCCACCTCAAGGTAGCAAAGCTGGAAAAAATTATCAAAAAGAATTTTCTAAAACTCATGGATTTAATCCTTATGCTAATAATGGATTTATTCCTAATTTTGCATCATATAATATAAATGGTAAGGGTTATAGAAATAAAAACGCTTTAGCTAGTGCTATTAATCGCGGAGAAGTAAGTGCAGCAGATGCTAAATTAGCTGGATATATAAGTTCTGAAGAAGAAAAAGCTTTAAAAGCAAAAGAAAAATCAAATAATCCATTTTATAAATCTAGTTCAACATTATTAACTCTAAGAAGAGAAGGAGTTACAGATGGATATACTTTTAAACCTAAAGGTAAACCACCACTTCAAGTAAAATTCCCAGTTGCAGCTTTTAATCCTCAATCTACTGGATTTAAGTTAGATACTTTAAAAGAAAATTTAAGTTCAGTAATTGATAAATCAATTAAACAATTTGCTGAAGAGATTTATGCAACTAAAAAAATCAGTCCCCCAATTGATTTGCCTAGTACTGTAGAAGCTGCTAAACAAAAATCAGAAGGATTGGCTGGAGCAGTAGAAGGTACAATTGGAGGTATATTTGAGGCAGCTTTTAGAGCTTCATTTGGAAAAAGTGTTAAAGCTACAAAAGGAGGGGGTTTTGATGTGGCTAGTATTCCAAAAGATTTACCATTATTTTTTAATGCCCCAGGATCAACACCTCCCGCAGTAGGAGTTAAAGGAGATTTCAAGAATTCTGATAGTGGCGGTAATAGAGAAAGTATGGCTATTAAAATATTAAAAGCAGAAAAACCAGATTTATTAAATTATATAACTAAAAAAAATGCTGCTTTAGGTTTTATTCCTAATTTTACAGCATTAGATAATGCAATTGGAAGAGAAGTAGCAGCTGGAACATCTACTTCTAGAATAAGAATTGGAAAAGACTCAAGATTAACATCTTCAGCAAATCCACTTGGTTTAGGAGTTTATAATACAAAAGATGAACCTAGAGGTCTTGGCCAAGGCATTCAAAGATATGGATCAAAAGCTAAAATGGCTGGAGCAGCAGCTGGATTTATTCCTAATTTTGCAGGATTATCATATAATCCTGGAGGCTTAGGCGCACTCGATCCAGCGGTTGCAAATAGAGAAATTGGTACAGCATTTGGAAAAACATTAGCACAATTAAAAAAACAAGAAATTACATTACAACAAGCTAATATGAATCTTCAAAAATTAAGCGCTGATTATGGACTAGCTGCAAACAGTCAAAATAGATTTAATCAAATTCTTCAAAGCAGAGCAACTAAATATGCAGAGAGCGCAAAAAATGCTGCTCTTGCGCTAGATAAATCTAAAACAACTTTTGAAGCCATCAGCAAATATGGTTTAGCATTATCTATAGCTTTGCCAATCGCTACTCAAACAGTAAGTCAATTTAATGAAAAAAATAAAAAAGCACAAGTTGCTTTAGATGCATTTGGTACATTCTTAAGTATTACTGCTGCTGGTGCATTACTTGGAGGGCCTGGAGCAATAGTAGCAGGAGGAATTGGCGCGGGAATAGCAACTGCTCAGGTTTTCAAAGGAATGAAAGATATTAAACTTGCAGGTCTTGAGCAAGATTTGCAAGTTGTAGTTGATAGATATAATGACACTTCAACATCTTTAACTAAAGTTCTACCATTATTAGAAAAATATAAAGAAATTCAATCTTCAAGTTTACCAGATATTCAAAAAACAGAAGCTTTAGCGGATATTCAAAATCAACTTACTGAAAACTTAAGTAAAGCTGGTCCAGCGATTGTAGAAGGTGTCACACAAGCTTTAGCAAAACAAGACTGGGCTCAAGCAGCATACAATATAAATAAAGGCGTAACACAAGCTGGAGCAGAAGCAACAAATGAAAGTATAACAACATTATTTAAAAAATTACAAGTAGAAAGAGAAGTTGCAAAAGGTAATAAAGTTTTAGCTTCGGGAATTGCTAAAGGAGTCACTGGATTAGTAACTTCTTCTGGAAGAAATATTATTCAAGAATTTGCTAGTAAGCCAGAAAATCTTCCGATATTAGAAAATACATCAAAAGATTTATATAGATTATTAACTGCAAGAGGAAAACTTGAAAAGGGTCAATCTCTAAATAGAACAATGATGCAAGAAATTGGTTATAACCTTAGCGCAGAAAACCCTGAGCTTCAAAGACAAGTCGCAAAAGATATCGAAGAGACAGATATTTTATTGAAAACAAATTTACAAAATATTTTAAAAACAATTCAGCCATTGTATCAAGCTACAGAAGAAACTAGAGCTAAATTTGAAGAATTATCTATGCGAGCAAGTGGAGTAGCGGCGGGCACAGAAGAAGCTGATATAATAATTAAAGATATAAAACAATACATAGATAATACTAGAAAAACAGCACAAAAGGTTGATTATGCTTTAAAAACAAATGGAATAAAAAGTGTTCAAGAATATATTGCTGCTTTTAAAAATGGTACATTAAATGCAAAAGATGCTCAAAAATATTATAAAGAATTTGTATTTGCGTATCAAGACCCAATGGATGTTTTAGCTAAAAATCAAGATGCTTTAAATATGAGTGTTCAAACTACATTTTTAGCTCGAAGCAGTCAAGATAAAGTAATAGAGCAATTAACAGTAGAAGAAGATAAACTAAGACAAAAACTAACAAATAGACAAATAACAGAAGACCAATATAATAAAGCTCTTGAAGGATTAAAAGATAAAATAATTCTTGAACAAAGAAAGCAAGGAACAATTTTTGCCGAAGACTTTAGAAATGGAAGACAGCAAGCTAGAGAAGCAAATGCGTTAGCTAATGAAACAAAATTATCAGATTTTGCTGGAGCATTTTTTGATGAATTTGATAATACTACTGCAGATTCATTTAGGCAAATTCAATTAGGAGCGAAAGATACTGCGAATACAATTAAAAGTGAATTTAATAACGCCTTTTTATCTTTTGCTAATGGAACAGCTACAGCTAGTGATGCTTTCACAAAAATGGCTCTTAATATTAGTGACAAAATACAACAATTAGCTCTAGAATGGAGTACTAATCAAGTTTTTGGCGCACTTTTTGGTACTACTAGTAATGTAGTTGGTAAAATAGGTGGAGGTGGTGGAGGTATTGGAGACTTTTTTAGTTCTTTGTTAAAATCAAAAGGTGGAATTATTAAAGGTTATTCCACAGGAGGACATGTTCTTGGCGGATCAGGAAATAAAGATGATGTTCCAGCTATGTTAAGCGGTGGAGAATATGTTATAAGAAAAAATGCTGTTAAAAAATATGGTACAGAATATTTACAAATGTTAAATCAAGGAAAAGTCAAAGAAAAAGAAGGTGGTGGTTTTATGGGTATTGGTAATATTTTTCAAACTGCTGCTACTGCAATCGTAGGCGCTGTAACAACAAAAGTGACTGGAGGAGCTAGTTTTCCTGGAGGAGCTGGTGGCGGAACAGCGTCATTCAACAAAGGTCCATCTAACACAGATCCATATAAAAGAAAAGATGATTCGGTTTATTTTAGAAACGGAGGAAGAGTTCAGAGATTTGCTTCTGGTGGAGAGGCTTCTTACCTTGGGACAAATGTTTATAGATATAATGACCCATTATATCCAACGCAAGGAGAAAATGTTATAAGCCCCAATTTAAGTTTAAGAGCTGTGACTGATCCCAATAATCCTCAAAATAAAATAAGACAAGATAGAGAAATGGCATTATATGATTACTTAAATTATGTAGAAGGAGTTAGATTAGAGAATGAAAGAGCTCTTAAAGAAAATATAGCTCTAAATAAAAAAATTCGAGATGAATATAATCAGCAACAAAACGCAAAAAGTAGAGGCGCATGGATGAGTTTTGGTTTTAGCGTTTTAGGAGCAGGAGCCAATCAATTTTCATCAATGGGCGGATTTGGAGGATTAGGTTCATCAGCATCAAAATATGGAGCATCAGCAGTTTTAGGGCCTGGATCTGCTGCAAGACAAAATTATGCTAATAATGCGCCATTTCGTTATAGCACCCCAACTCCAAGGGCAAATGGAGGATATATTAGGGGTTTTGCTAATGGTGGTTCTAGTGGTAAAGACGATATTCCAGCACTTTTAATGGGTGGTGAATTTGTGATGAGAAAAGAAGCCGTTAATATGTATGGTAAGAAGTTTCTTGATGATATTAATTCTGGAAGAGCTAGAAAATTTGCTGAAGGTGGTGTGGCTGGAAGCAATTCACCCGAATCATCTTCTAATAATTATTCTCCAACTAATAATGTAAATATAGTTGTAAATTTAAATCAAAATAAAACAGAATCAGAACAAAATACTTCCAAAACAGATAATAAAACAGAAGTAGATTTAGAAAATCAAAAAGCAAAACAATTAGCTGCAAAGATAAAAAATGAAGTAATGAAAGTTATTAACGAACAGCAAAGACCTGGTGGTTTATTGAGAAGATAATTTATAGTATTAACTTTGCAGAAAAGTTAATTAAATCTTTATCTGATATAATTTGTGATTTATTTATAGAAGTATTTTCATTTAAATATTCATTTAAATTGCTTAAATCATAAGAATATTTAAACAATAAAGTAATATAATCTTTTTCATCAATATTTGTTTTATATTTTTCAATATATTTAAGATTATTGCTAGTTTCTATATAAAGCTTTTCATTACTATAAAAAGAGGTTATAAATTCAATATAAATATTGCAAGTATTATCGTTTTCTTCGATTTCAATGATTTTGCCTTGAACTATGCCTTGATTTTGTAGATAATCTAGGTCAAGAACAACATCTTCATAAGAAGCCATATCTTTACCATAAAAGCCTAAATATCCCTTTTGCAGGTTGTAATTATTATCGAGCACATCATCTGTATTTAAATCATTAGATAAACATATAGTTTTATTGATTTGATCTTTATTTAATAATGGGAAATAGCTATTAAATAGCATATCATTAATTGATAAATCTGAAATTAAACTATTTGAATTTAAACTTTGATTATTAAATAAATATAAGTAATTTTGATAGAATATTACAGTGTCATTATTCGTAGCTTGTTTATATATTTTTCCAATATTAAAAGTTTGATTAGGAAAATATTCCTCATATAAATTATTAATATCTTCTTCTGATTCTCTTGATTTTAAAAAATTATATAATTCAGATTGAACGTAATTAAGTGGAATAACTTTAATATTTAAATTTTCAGATATCTCAACGATATCGCTTTCAATAAAAGGTATAGTTAATAAAGCTGTTGATTCATTTACATCTAACCATTTTTCTTGTATATTTTCTGTAAATAAATTAGATAGACTTTTGTTTTTAATAAGTTTATTAGAAGCTTTGCCTAGAATTAAAAAAGAATATATTTCTTTTTCTTTAAAATATTTTTTATCTATTAAAATTTTAACATTAATATAATCTGAACTACGATAAATTTTTTTAAAAAGACTATTTTTATCTAGATTTTCTATTTCTTCATATTGAGCTTTCATTTCGAAATCTCCTTTTCCATCTGAATTATAATCGACGTAAAAAAGTATTTCTTTAAAAAATCCTAATTTATTATTTAATTCTTTATATTTTAGATAATTTGTTTGAAAATCAAATTTGAATATACTTTTAGCTTTGTTTTGATTGATTATTGCTTCGTATTTAGGTTTTCTGCAATAAATTTCATCATGAATAAACCATGTGGTCTCTGTAATTGGTTCATATGATTTAAAATTTAAAATTTCTTGTAATAGTTCGCCTTTAGTATTTTCTACGTAAATATTAAATGATGGAAATTCTAATGAAGTTTCAAAGAAACCTGGTATGTTTCTTATAGTTTCCCATTCTAATGTTAAATTTAAATTTTTAACTTTCATTGTTAGTATAAATTTCTACCAGAAGATATTACAGAAAATACATTAGCTTGAGTAGCAAAATTTATTGTTGCATCTGTTGGCGTTGAAAGTTCTCCTATTTTATTAACTGCATAGGCTCTAAAATAGTAATTTCCTATTCCAGTTGGAGTAACAAAAGGATGTATGAATCCAACTGAATAATCTATAGTGGATTTTATATTTTGAGAAGATAAAGTATCGATTAAATAACTCTCTTCTGGAGCTGTACTTGTAAATGTATTGAGATATTTTAAATATATTTTATAATAATCTGAACTTTTGGCAGAGGAGCTAGGTTGAACATTATACATTATACTATTAATGCCTCCTTGATTAGTAGAATACGGAGTTGATCCAGCTGCACCCACTAAATATGCTCCAGGATCTGTTACATTATCTGGAGCTCTATAAAGAGTTGATAAACTTAATGTTGGAGATGAAGGTGGAGTAGATCTAGAATACGAATCTGGTAAAGAAATTTTCATTTTATCTATATCATCATATTTATTAGGATTATATTGTAGACCATTAATTTTAAAAATATTTGAATCTGTTTCTGATATACTAATGATTCTATATAATGTAGGTTTATTTAAATACGACTCTAGATAATATCCAGGATATTTATTTGCAAGTGGATTATTTATTTTTGATTGAGTATTAACTCCTGCTTCTAAATATCCAGTAGTGCTTACGTCGATGCTCCAAATTGCATTTTTAGGTAATGGGCTTAAATTATCATTCAAGGGAAAAGTTCCATAATTAGCATTTATTGATGCTCCATTACTATAGAAAGATGAATCAAAATAAAAATATTGATTTTTATTTTTTACAGGAGTAGCTCTCATAATAACGTTATCTTTTAAATAAGTTATCCATTCTCCATCATAATTAATTCTTAATTTTGTTGAAGTAGTATAACTTCCCAAGTTAGTTATAATTTGCGCATTACTTTCCCAAATTTGAAGTGTACCATTATTTACAAAATACCAAGCATAATCTAAACTAGTATAACTTTCATCTGTTGTTTGATCAGTATTTAAACCAAACATAACGTATTTGTCTGTAAAGTTTGAAGTCGCTTCAGCAAACATATTTTTACTATATGCTAACGAAGAATAAGCGTGTTTGTTCCAACCATCGGCTACAGTTTTTGTAAATACGTTTCCTACTCTCGTCATACCTACCGAGCTTATATTTTCAGGAATATTAGTTATATATGGAAAATTGATTCTTATATTGTTGCTATATATTCCAGATCCACTTGTTAAATAATTTTTAGGATTATCTATAGTAACATATTGTAATTGACTTTTTCTGAGGAATGAGCTATTTAGTCCAGAAACTCCAGAAGATATTGCGCTATAACCAGTGGCATAAAGATCTCCTAATTGTGTTCCAAAATTAAAATTATAAGTTGGAGTTAATACATTAAATACAAGTGAATTATTAACATTTGCTCCTGTAATTGGATATGTATTTTCATAATTATAAGGTAAATCTAATATTGCGTATCCAGTAGTTAATTCTAACGTTCTTCCTGCATAAGCAAGACTTCTTCTATTTTGATCATATACAGATATAACGTCTCCAGGTTTTAAAAAGTTTCCTTCTATTCCAGCATCAAATTCAATAATTTCTGTTTCAAAATTTTCTGTAGTGATAAGCCATTTACCAAGTCTTCTTGCTTGATTTTTACTTGTACATCCGAAAGCGGAAATTTCTGTTTCTCTAATTCCATATTTCATAAGAGCATCTTTTTGCTCTACAACTTCAATAGCTGGTTTGTAATTATCTTTCATATCATTGTATCTAACGATTGCTACTGTTTTTCTTGATTTTTTGGAAGAATCTGAATAGTTAAAATTTCCGTTTAATATATTACTATTATTGAATGAGTAAATTGGATCTTTTTTTGAATCTTGAGCAACACTAATTTGTCCAGCAGAATAATATAATATTCCTCTAAAAATACTAGCCATGTCATTTAAAACTTTATAAGCTTCTTGCTTAGTAGTTATATATACGTTACAAGAAAATCTTGGCTCTAAACCTCCGCTGCCATCATCAACTAATTCATCACAATATTGACCAATTTCATATAAAGTCCATTTATCTATTAAATCTGAATTTATATATCTTCCTATACCAAAACGATTATTTGATATTAAATCATAAAAGCACCAAGCTGGATTATCAGTCCAAGCTATTTTGAATTTCCCATTCCAAGGGCCAGAGTAATTTTTTGTAATTGGATCATAATTTACTGGAACTTTTACTTTTAATAATCTAACTTTATAACTTCTTGATGGCACACTAGAGAAATATCTTGCGTCAAATTTAGAATATATTAAAGCAGAATCTGGATAAACGAATCTATCGCTATAAACTTCTGTTATAGAATCTACTGTAGCTGAAGTACTAAATCCTGGACCAATACTTTCTTTAACTTCTTTAACAACATCTACAGCCCATCCTATTTGATTTGGAAGAATTTCGAATGATGGTGAATTTTCCGCATAAGGTCTTATAGCAAATTCATAAGTAAAAACAACTGGACTATTAGCTACTTTTCCAAATATAGAAACTTGATCTTTTGAATAAAAATCTTTTGTATAGGGACTGTATTTAGAAGTATTTAATAGATCAACTTGTCCATCTTTAAATACTCTATATAAATAAAATCTAATATTGAAATTCTGTTTTTCTACATCTCCAGCGTTAATCCCAGTTAGAATGTTTTCATATAATCCATTTATTTTAATATTTATTTTAATTGAAGAAATATCAGTATTGTATACATAATATGTTTTAGGATTTAATATATATTTTGAACCAGAAACGAGATAATAGCCATATAGATTATCTCCTTTTTGAGATGTCAGACATGTTTGTAATGGATACTTATTTCGATCAACTTGTCTTCCAAAATAATCTCTTCTTTCTTCGTAAAGATTTAAATATGGATTATAAATTGTATGCTCATTTCCTTTATCTCCATAGGTATATTTATAATCTGTAAATTGAAAATTATAATAACCTGCAAAATCTACTATTGGAACATCATCCCAATATATAGATCTCGCTTCTCTTGGAGCATTATCAATTGAGTATGGACTAAAAGAAGCGCTAGAATATCCAATATCTCCAGTAGTTTTAGTATCAAAAGTATAAGTATAAATTCCAGATACTAATCCTTCTATAGGGCCTTCAGAAATTAAATCTAATACTCCTAATTGTGATACAGTATTAAAAGCTCTAGTATTTTTAAATCTTTCTGTTAAAAAAGTTCCATTATCTTGTCTAGTTGATCCTATTTCAACGTTATTATCATGACTTACGCCATAAATTATTCTTAAATTGGGAGTTTCAGGAAACGCAAGATATGGTACTTGAGAATTAAAAGTTTGGTATGTCGCTCCAGTCATCATTGCCAATGGAGTGTATCTAGCTAAAAATCCACTTGGTCCTCTGTAAAATCCTCTAAGTGGCTGTCCAGCAGTAATTGTAGAATCAGGAAGTCTACTTCCACTAAAAGATAAAGATAAATTTCCAGCACCTCCACCATCATCTTGAGCAGTGCTTTCTGGAAAATTATATCCTGCTGCACCAAAACCAATATTTCCAGGAAATAAAATATAACTCAAACCATCTGCATATTTATTACTATTTCCCATAAAATTAAAATGGTAAAGATTTCATACTCTCTTGATTTATTAAATAACATCTAGAGTTAAAAAGATATTGATCTGATCCTTCATATTTTTGTTGTAAATTTGAGTCATAATAATCACTTTTATAAACTCTATACAAGTAATCATAATTTGCAAAAACATTATTTCCACCAATTACAAGTTCTCCATATCCTACTGGCACGGGACCACCTTCACCAACTGTATTTACTGGTCCATTAAAAAGATAAGATGTTGGTCCTCCAGATTCTCCTCCTCCGTCAATTGGATTAGCTTGTTGAGCTGTAAATGGAACATTTGGTGGTGGTTTGGATAATAACTGACTTACTCCAGCAGCAATTAATCCTATTCCAGCTAATCCTATTCCAATTGCTAAAGGTATAAGTGGAGGATATAATACTCCAAGAACTACTGCTGCGCCAACCGTAGCACTACCAGCTGCAACTTTAAAATATGGATTATTGAAAAGATCGCTAAAAAAATCATTTCCAGTGATTTTGGGAATAATATCAATTTTTTCAATTTTACCCGATACATCTAAATAAAATTCAGAATTACTTAATTCTTCTAGACTATCAAATGTATTTTTTTCAGTAAATAATTTATTATTATCAATTAAAAACTCAAATTCATATTCATTCAAATTACTTAAAAGCCACTTTCTTAATTTTTTGGTATTAGCTTCTATAGCTCTTAAAGCTTCTGAGAGATTTGAGACTTCTAGTTCCCAAGATTCTCCTATATCTTGTCCTAATTTTCCATGTAAATTTACTTTTATCATACTATTTTCCTATATACACTTTCTGTGTGTTTTTTATAAATATTTGAGTATTCATCTATCCTAGAAACAGAATTAATTGGTTGATGTAAAATTTTTTCATCTCCAATATATAAGGCAAAATGTTTTAAAGAATGAAGTTTAATAATTAAAACATCATAAATATTTAAATTTTTTTCATTTTTTAACATTTTAAATCCCATTTTTTCCCAAATATTTACAGATAAATTTTCTTCAATAAGTTCTTGTGCGGTTGTTAAGCATTTATAGTCTTTTTTAATAAAAAGACTCATATTTGTATTAAATTCTTTTTCAAAAAACTCTTTTATTAAAGTAAAGCAATCATATTTTCCTATTTCAAATGATCTTCCAATATAATTATCTAAATTAATTTTTTTAGATGGATCATAAATTTTAAAAACATCTTTATATGTAGAATATAAAATAATTGGTACTCCTAACATTTCTGCGCATTTTATATCTAAATTAGAAAAATCATCATTATCTAAAATAGCATTATGAGAATGATAAATATAACTAATTTTATCTGAATCATTTTTAATACTTAAATAAATTGCAGGAGAAATTTCAAAATTATGTTTAGGATTTAAAGATATATTTTTACATTTTTGTGCAAAAAGAATTTTATTTTTTTGATAAACTACTCCACATGCCTCTCTTTCTTTTTGTTTTTCTTGATGAGCATGTAATCTGATATAATTTTTTATATATTCATTTATCATATTATAAATTTGGTTGATTTGTGCCAGGAAATCCTCCGAATGGTAAAAATCCATTTAAATAATTTCCATCTTTATCTTTTGGAAGTCCATGAGAATTTAGACCAGTTGGATTCTCGCAACCAGGTCTTCTTGGAAAATTTTCTGGTGTTACAATACCACTAGAAACGAGACTATTTCTTTCTGCTTGAGTTAAAAGATTTCTAAATCTATCACAAGTTTTTATAAAATCTTCCCCATTTCTATTTGTAGGCCAAATTACAGGTCTAAAAGATGGATTTTTAAGCCATCTTAATCTACAAGCTGTAATTGATTTTTCGCAAGTATCAGAAAGCCAATAATTTTTAGTTGGAGGAGCATTAAAAAAATTTGATTTATGATTATTTATACAAACATAATAATATTTAATATTTTTATTTTGTAAAAATACAAAATCTCCAGAAACATAATCTGCTGAATCGACCCATGAACCAGAATCACCAAGTTTTGCATTAGAATCTACTTGATAACCTGCCCCAGTTATTCTATGAGAAGCTGCACTAAGATTTTTAAAAATGTCTCCTACAAATAATTCATTATTTTCTGTAGCAACTGGTGGAGCAGTTTTTAATCCATAAATTTGTACAGATGGATTTACTGTATTCGCATATATACCACTATGAACAGCTGTAAGCCTACTATTATATTCATAAACGCATCCTTCTCCTCTATATTGGAACGGACATTTTGTTGAAAAAATTGTTCTTGATGGTAATACTAAATTTTCTAAATCTAATATTGTAGCTAATTGATATTGTACTGTATTTTTATTTTCTGCAATTTTTCTATCAATATAATAAATATCTCTTGGTAATTCTATATCATAAATTGATCCATTTGGATTATATGGATTTAATCCTGCGCTAAAATTATTGTGATTTAAATATTTTAAAAAAGTTTTAATTCTTGTGAATTTTGCTCCAACAATATCTCCAAGGGATTCAATTTGCATTCTAATATATTTATAAAAAGAATTATTAGATTTATCTGGAGAAATATTACTTATTGAAAAAGTTGGAGTTGGTTGAGTACCCGCACTCGAAAGCTCAAAACCTTCAGAAAATATTGGAAATGGATAGTAAAAATTATTTTGAAATTTTAATTGTCCATATTGATATTGACTATTAATGATATTAAATAAATTATAATCATTGTAAACTCTAAATATACCATTATTAATTGGTTGATCGGTGTTATTATTATTATAATTTTTCGTTTGAGGAGCTATTTCTGATAAATCAATTTCATATAAAATAATTTGTGCGGATGGTGTTAATGAAGATATTTCTGAGTTTATCAGAGTACTTCCGCTTATAATTGCATTAAATGTTTCTAGTGATGTTGGCATATTACTGTGGAACCTCGATGAATTCCGCTTTAATAGAATAATTATTATAAGAAACAAAAGATGCGTCCCACTGCAAGCAAATAAATAATGTATTTAAACTAGATGCAGATTTTGCATATACTGTGGGAAGATTGTATATAAAACTCTCAAGAGAATTTCTTGCTCTTAAAAAATGCAATATAGAAACAGTTTCTTTTTCAGATCTATTATCAAATATTAAAGATAAGTTAATAAGATTATTATTCAATCCAGAAGAAATTCTTTGTTGATAACCATTACCAAAAGCGTTAATTGTTATTTTAGGAGAATTGTTAACAGCAGAACTATATGAAGGTTTCCAGAAAAAATTTGGATATAATACTCCATTTAAAAGAATATATCCATCCCATTCAACTTGGAGATTAGAGGTGGTAACTGGATCTTGATTTAAATTTGAATCAATGATTGAATAGTAATATTTACTATTACTACCAAGTACTATATCGTACTTATTATAAGTAGGTGCTCCGTTCCAGCTTGAAACTGTATCGTAAATACTAGCCATATACCTTTTACCTCCTATATTTTACACTTAAAAGAGGTGTAATTATAGTTAATGTTTAATGTATATACTATAGAAAATCAGAACTTTTATCTAAATGATTCCTTGGTATCTGGAATTAAAAGTTTTAATGTTGGAGTTGATCTTAAAATATCTCCTCAAATATCTATCAATGATTCAATTAATTATACAAAAGATGGTTTGCCAATTGCTCAATTTGACTTATCTTACGTATTAAGTGATAGTGATAGATTTTTGCAATATACAGGAATTAATTCATTCTCTGGCAAAGTTGAATATGGAGATAAATATGTAACATTTACAGATGGATATTTGACTAATTATTCTTTAAATTATAGATTAGGAGAATATCCAATTGTTGATATAAAAGGAGTTATTTTTAATTGGCCAGCTTCTCAAATATCATTTACCCCAAAACCAGTAAATTTAAATACATTTAATGTCGGAGATCCATGCTTTATTGATACAAATATAGGAATTTTTAATGAAAATAGAGTACAGTCTTTCGTAACTAATATTGATATCAACCGTATTCCTAATTATACTATTGGTAATTATTCACCAGATACTGTATACATTCAATACCCAATAAAACAAGAACTTTCATTTGATACTAGCGCAAGCGATACTGTATTTGTAACAAATCTTCGTAATTTACCAAATTCAGGGTATATTAGTCCTGATACTAATCAATACATATCAATAAAAAAATATCAATCTAATTTAAATTTAGCTACGTTTAATTTACCCAATAATATCCTTACTAACTTAAATTCTACATTTAGTAACGATAATGAAGCTCAATTTAATCAAAGAAAAGTACTATACCTCCAACCATAATTTTTAGATTTTTTATAATATATATATTATAATATAGTAAATATGACATTTAATGACCTACTTAATTCGCCAGTATTTTTTGATACTCTTATTAAGGATGATATATTTTTTAATTCTTTAAAAGATAAATTCCCAGAAATTTTAGCAGATCTTACAAGTGCAAGAGACAATCCAAATTGTAGCTGCAAAAATAAAGTACAATCTTATTTACGAAGTTCTTATAAAAAAGATAAAGAATTTTTCAATGATTTCATTAATATTTCAGAAATTAAAGATCTTATAGAAAAAAATAAAGAAAAATTATCAACTACTTCATATGGAAAGTTGCCGACTGTAGCATTTCCTCCTGGATCGCCTATGCCATTTACAGAAAAACAGCATTATAATCCAAATTTACCACGTACAATAGGTAGGGTATTTGAGATAGGAAAAACAGAAGAAGATTGGCAAAATTTTGTAGAAAAACTTTATGAAGAAAAAATTCTTTTAAGATCATTTTCAATTGTTGAAAAAGAAAATAAATTAATTGTTTATCTTATTTAAAATGTTTTATCAATTCTTAGCGTATTTGTTTGCTTGCTTAGGGATAACTTATGCTTGGAGTGATACTGATATAGCAAGACCTTTTCGTAATTTTATAGCTAGAATACCTTATATCAGAAAACCTTTACTTTGTCATGAATGCTCTAGTTTTTGGATATCTTTAGCTGTTAGTTTTTTTATTAATCCATTTGATTTATTAACTTATGCTTATTTTAGTAACTTATTGAGTGCTTTTTGTGGATTTTTTATTAATCTTTACTTTGTTAGAAACCAATTAGTAAAGTATAAAGATTATTAATCTTTAATTTTCTTAATTCGGTCTATTAATTCAAACAACTTAACTTTGGGTATATCTGAGATAGAGTTTAAATTTTCTGCATTATCAAATTTATCTTTAATTAATCTTTTCTTAAGAGTATCAAAATTTATACCTTTTTCTTTCATAACTTTTTCTAGTAATGATTGAGGAGAGGTTGGATTTTCATTTATAGATGAAGAATCATCAATGAGTTTTGCATCTCCAAGTTCTTCTTGTGATACAATATTAATCTTTAAAAAATTACGAACACAACGAACAAATGCTCTATTCTCAGCAATAGCAGCCAAAAAGAATTTAGCAAAACTCTTTGTGTTATTTAAAGTTGCATCAGCAAGAGATTCAAAGACTACTTCTTTTCCACCAGTTTCATAATTTGGTAACCAAGTAATCCTGCAACTGGTTGCAAAATAATTTTCAGAAGCTGCAACTACTTTATATTCAACGCTAGTATAACCTCTGATTTGAGCCAGTTCTTTAATTCCACCTAAAAGAATAAGCAAATCTTTATCTTGAAGTTTTGAAACATCTGTTTCTTGAGTTTTTTGACGATTAGGAACAAGATGCTCTATTTTAACCATCTTACGCCAATTAATTGTTCCGTCATCATTAAATACATAATTAAGATTATTATCTTCAACAAGACCATATTGGTTTCTGGTCATTAATCTTGGAGGTGTAACTTTCGTACTAATTTGCTCTGGCTGACTAGTAACAGTTACTCCTTCAAATAATTCCGAACTACCAATTGAAATCGTATTTTCTTCTGATTTAATCTTAGGACTCATTTAAGAATGATACTATGGATTATATTTTAAGTCAACTTAAAAATATGAAAATTATCTGCTTCTTTCCAAAAGTCTGGATTATCTATCACTTTATTACCATTACGATTAATCCAATCATATTTGGATGTAAATTTGCCTTTTGATGAGAATAGTGTTCTGCAAGATTTATAATAAAGATTATTTATATCTTGTATTTTAGTATCTTCTTTAGTCTTGTGTTTTCTATTAACAATTAAATTATAGTCCATATAGTCTAATTTAAATTTATTTAAAATTTCTTCTGGTAAAAATGATAAAAGTACATAATTTATTGAGTTATTTTTTAGTAGTTTAACGAAATTAACATCATTATCTTCTTCAATTATATAAATTAATTGATTAATATTATTTTTATATTTTTCTATAATATCCTTTTTTATTGGTTTATTTGTAAAGATAATAGTTTTTTTGTGAGAAATTATAAGTTCTAAGGCTTTTTCATTAAAAAAATAATCCATCCTTACGATTGGATTTTCTACTGGTATTGAGCTTGGGTCTAAAATTTCATCTGGAATAATTTCAAAACTTTTAACATTAAAATCTATTCCAAAAAATACAGTTTCTGGTATACTATTATATTTTATATTTAGAAGTTGTAAAATTGATTTAGCAATTTCTTCTGGTTTAATTGTATCAATAGATTTAGGGTTTTCTACTTGAGAGTAAGATGGTTTTTTATTACCTATTCTTTCGTATCCTTTTAATAAAATATGTTTATTTTTATCTCCAAAATGTGGACCTGCAACATTTGGATTGCTTATGCTATAAATTGAAATGATTGGTTTATCGAAATATGAAGCCAAATGAACGCAAAAACTATCCGCACCAAAATGTAGACTAGAATTTTCTATTAAATAAGCTAATTGATTTATATCGGTTTGACCTAATAAATTAATAACACCATTTAATGGTTTTTCATCTTTTGTTCCAACTTGAATAATATGTATATTTTGTTTAGATAAATATGGATGTATTATTTCTATTACTTCTTGCCAATAAGAATAATTTCTAGAATCATATGGAGTTTGGGCTTGAAGGGTTATATATTTTTCTAATGGTAATGGGAAAAATTTAGTATAAATAAAAGGCTTATCAATTTTTGAACCAGTATTAGTTGCGTATGTATCTAAAAGTCTCATTTATTTATGATATATTAATTCAATTCAAATTCTATTTTATCTAAACCATTATGTAGATAATTCAAATTTCTTTGAGTACAAGTATATGGTAAATAAGCAATATCAAAATACCCATCATGTTGATTATTGCCTTCTAACCAAATTAAATTATCCATAATTGGATTATACTCTATCCATCTATGGACATACGGATTACCTTGTAAAATATCTTTGTATTGAGATTTGGTTGCCACATATAGACTATAATCTGGATATCTATTTTTAATAGATTTAAATAATGCAGTACTTAAGAAAATATCTCCAGAACTTTCTGGCATAACATATATAATTCTACCTTTATCATTTGGGTCAAGTAAATCCTCAAATTTTACTTGCTTTTGATCTTCGCTTTCTTTTAAAGCTACATTTCTAAAGTAATTTTCAACATCTTGTCTTTTTGCTCCTTTTGATAATTCTGACATCCAATATTGATGTCCAGAATCATTACGATCAATATTTTTCATTTTTAATATATTATGATACATACATATCAACCATTCTGCATCATCTAAGATATTAGGAATTTGAAAATAAGGATCTTTTTTATCTTCTGAGTTTTGTTTTATTTGATCCCAATCAATTAATTTTTGATTATCAATAAAATTTTCTATAGTTTTACCAACATTACTAATTGCAAAATTTTTAACAGTCCATTCTCTAGCTTTTTTACCAATTTCTTTCCTTTGATGAACTGGCATTTTATATACAATATTTAATTGTTTCGCTATTGATTCTGGAAGAGTTGAAGCTTTAATAAATTCTGTTCCGTGCTCTCTATATTCTATCCAATCTAATGATAATGAGTTTGCTTCTGGTTCGCACATTTCTTCTCCACAAGAATAATTAGTAACTAATGTAATTAATTCGGTTAATTTGGCTTCTTGAATGGGTATTTCTTGTCCTCCGCTAGTGAATGGATGACAATAAACATCCATTAAATTATAAATTTCATTCAGTTGCGATTCTGTTACTCCAAAATGAACATTTGTTGTTGTTTGAGATTTCTTTGATCCGCAAAATTTACAATCTAAATCTTGGCCATTAAAATTTTTAATTTCATAATTTCCACAACTTTTACATACGTATGTAGTTAATATTTCATTTGGATTTACGCCAACTTCTTGAGCTAATTTATGAATATTCCATCCTTCTCCCCAGTGAGTATGTAAAAGAAGATATGTATTTTTAATTTCTGGATTATTTTTTTTCCATAAAGCGTAACCTTGAAGTAAATTTGGAACACTTTTTCTTAATTGATTTCTGAATACAAAACCAATAACAAATGCATCTTGAGGAATACCATACGTTTTTCTAAGTTGATTTCTATGGAAATCTGATAAACGATAAAAATCTTTATCTTCTAAAGATCCATGCATAGTTTTTACATGACTATACCCAAGTTTATGGAGGGCTTTGGTAGCGAAACTACTCCAAATCCAATAATTTTTAATTTTAGGAGCATTAGTAATTGCGGATTGAAGAATTGGAAGTGAATCTAATGTAGTCCATATTACTGATGAGATTTTATTAAACCAAGGCTTTTCTATAGCAAAATCTACTCCCCATATATCTTGCACGGCAAAATATACATCTGGTTTTTCTTCATTAATAACTCTATCTAAATAATGTGCCCCGTAACTTGCCATTCTAGCTAAGTTGGGATCTTTATTTAATTGATCTAATTCTTGCTGAGTATTAGGAAGTGAACCTACTGATTTCCAAGGGGTCTTTTTAAATTCTGGATTATCATAAGTCATTCCACAACAATAATGTACTAAATTATATTTATTTGTAGAATATAAATATTTAAGTAAAGATCTAGCATTTCTACCAAAGCCTGTTTTAGCCAAGGCAAAATCTGTTTGTATTAGAACTTTCTTTTTTCTTTCCATTACCAAAGTTCGCTATCTTCTTCTTGATTAGTCGCGCTAACTTCTTTGATTTCTTTTGTTGAATTTTTAGCTTTTTTAATAGCTTCGATCCGTTGAGTTTCAAATACTGAATTTAAAGAATAAGTTAAAAATTCTTTCAATAATCTTGCTTCATTAAAATAAAAACCAATTAAATATGATTGTTTATTTTCTACATTTTGCTTATCTTCCTTATTTACGCTATATGAAAAACCAACTTGTTTTTCATCTCTAATATATGGAGCTAGTTTAATTTTTGTAATTTGTTTTTCAGAGGTATGGTATGCGGAAAATTCTACATTTCTTTCTAGAGCATCAAGAAGTCCAGCTGCTTCTGTTAATGAAAATTTAACCTTAACACTTTTATTTGGATTATTTTGATTTTCTGAAAAAGATCCAATCTTCTTGGCTTCATTCCAAGAGCTTTGCTTGATTAATGATCCCCATACGGAATTATCTTTTGAATTTACGCTGAAACTACAAGCCGTGCCTGTATTCTTACTATTTGGTTTATAAAATGATATCATATTACTTTATGTTACTATGTATATTTAGAAATGTCAATTATTTTTATCTGTCTTTTTTAAATCATTTAATTTCATATAAATTTGATGATCTTGAATAGCTATTAAGTCACCAAATATACAATCATCTCTTTTTGAGCCCTTCGCAATAACAATATTTCCCTCTTCAAAAGCTTTATTATTCAATAATTTATTATTCTCGATATTATCATTGAATATTAATACGCTAATTGAGCTGGTTTCATCTGATATTTTTAACCTTACATATCTAGTTTTCTTTTCATTTTTAGATACGCCAGTATATACTTCTTCTATTTGACCAACAAATGCTACTTTGCTATTAACTGGTTCTTGTATAATATCGCTAATATATTTAAGATTTTCTCTCTTCTCTGCAAAGATGTCTCTTAAATTTTTATTATATGTATACCCCAAAAGCTTCTTTTCGTAATACCAGTTAGCAAAACTTTCGCTTTTGCTGTTCTGATTATAGATTTCAAGATATGGGGCATATTTTGCTTTGATAGTATTTAATCTTGTATCTTTAATAACTAAATGATTCTTTTCATCAGTAAACTTGTTAAGATGCTTAATAATTTTAATTAAGTCATAATCAAACTTGTCTGCGAATGAAATTGAATACTTCTTCTCTTTAGCGGTTAAAATATTCCATAATTGAGCTTCTAATACGATTTTACTTCTAGATTGATTAAAGCCACTTAATGCTCCTGCTTGAATCAATGAGGACAATACTCCAATATTAAGATTCGCTTCTTCGGCTGCTTGGAAAATTTCAAATTTATTAGAATATTTATTTCTAAAACTATTTAATTTTTCAATAGATTTATCACTAATTCCTTTGATAGATAATAAGCCGAATCTAATGTCTTTATGTTCTATTGAGAAATCCATTTCTGATTTAATAATATGAGGTGGGAGAAGCTTGATATCAAATTCATGCATTTCTTTTTGAATCTTGGAAATTTCACCAATTGGATCTGGTTCGTTTCTAGTCATTTTTAATAAAGATAAAAAGAATTGTTGAGGATAATTGAATTTTAAATAAATTGTTACAGCTGCTAAAGCTGCATACGCCAATGAATGACTCTTATTAAATGAGTAGTTAGCGGAATCTTCTAAAATTTTCCATAGAATTTCTCCTACTTCTTTAGGTATTTTATTTTCTTTAATCTTTGATTCGATCTTCTTTTTCCAAGCTTTAATTTCTTCCGTTTTCTTTTTACCTACTATTCTTCTTAGAATTTCTGCTTCATCTAAAGTAAATCCGATCTTGTTTGCCATCTTCATCAATTGCTCTTGATACAATGCTACTCCACCAGTTTGTTTTAGAATGTCATCAAAGAACGGATGAATACTTTCTGATTGTTGATAATTTGTATGAGCAGCATATTTATCTACGAATTGTAATGCTCCAGGTCTTGCTAAGGCTAATACTCCACTAAGTTCTTCAAGATTCTTCGGTTTTACTTTTTGGCAAACTCTAAAATTTGTCTCCGCTTCAATTTGAAATAAACCATGAGGAGATTTTAAATCTTGTAGATTTCTATAGATAGATTCATGATTTAAATCAATATCTTCTACTTTAATACCGATGTTTCTACAAACATCATCTACAACCGACACGCTTCTTAATCCCAAGATATCAAGTTTAATATTAAATAAACTAACCCAATTCATATCAAAACTTGAAACTGGTTCTTTATCAGAAGAAAATTCTGTTGGACATACTGTTTCTAAATCATAGTAAGAAAGTAGAACTCCTGATGGATGAACTCCTTTATTTTTAATTAAATCTCTTAATTTTAAAGCAATTCGAAATGTTTCTTTATTCTCATCGCACCAATCTTTAAATTTTTCTACTTCTTCATATGCAGTATTAATATCTTTAACTTGACCGAATACTTTTGGAATCAAAGAAGATATATTAGTCATTTCCTCTTCCGTCTTTTCTCCAACAATCTTTCCGCATTCTTTAATTAAGAGTTTTCCGCTCAAAGTATTAAGAGTTAAGATTTTGCTAGTTTTACCTTTAAATTTAGATTCTAAATACTGTAATACTTTTTGACGATTATAATAACAAATGTCCAAATCAACGTCACACATCAAACTACCATCAAGATATGTTATTTCATCAATAACCTGCTTTTTAGCTCGAATCTTGGATATAAATCTTTCGAAATAAAGGTCATATTTAACTGGATCAATTCTAGTTACGCCAACTAGATAAAGAATAAGTGAACCAGCTGCGGAGCCTCTACCGAGTCCAACTGGTATATTATTTGTTTTACAAAAATTAATAACATCCCATACTAATAAAACATAATCTGTGAATCCTAGTTCTTTTAATGTTTCTAGTTCGTATTTCGCTCTATCAATATATTTCTTATAATCTTTATTATCTTTTTCTATTTTTAACTCTTTGAAGCCATTTAAAGCTAATGCTCTAAGAAAATCATAATTAGAGACATCTTCGCTAATATTAAGATGCCTTTTTAAAGAACCATCAATATTAAACTCTGGAAGTCTTACTCCATGCAATCCAAGATCAGTTGTAGTAAATTTGTTACAAAATAACTCGTCTTTTAAAATATTACTCATCGTCTTCCTCTTCATCTTGTTTGTCTATATTATCTATTTCTTTATTGAACGCTGATAATCCAGTCGCTAATATCTTCATCGAAGCTCTATCTTTTAAGCTAAAGAATACATCTGCCTTACCTTGTTTTTTGCCTTTTTGAACAGTGATAAGAAGATATTCTATTCCACCATCTTCTAATTTTTGGATTATATCGTAAATATCGTCTAGTGATGCCATATTATACCTCTAACTGCCACTTCAATTTATTCCATACTTTTAAATTCAAGTCAAGATCATTAATGGCATCATGAAGTTTTTCATAATCATGCTCTATTCCATTTTCTTTTCCTAGGAAAGTCAAAGAACTTTTAACATTCTTTTTTCTAGTATGAAGAATTTTATACTGATATTCTATTAAATTATCTTTTGAATTATAAGGCATCTCATATTTTATGCCTCTAGCTATCGCGTTTGTATCAATAAACTTATCTACAAGATGATGCCAATTGCAGCCCATATATTTATAATACTCTTTTATAAGATAAATGTCAAATCCAAGAGTATTGTGTCCAATAATATAATCTGCATTATCTAGCCAATCTTTAATCGTTGGAAATATTTCTTTTGGATCAAAACCCTCCTTTTGAACTTTTTTATGATCATATCTTGTAATTCTCGCCGCATCTTGACTTATTTTTAAATCTGTTTGCCATTTTAAATAAAAATTCTTTTGATCAATTTTCTTATCTCCTTGAACCTTCAGCATCGCAATTTGCCAAGGTAAATTATGACAAAAATTTAAACAAAGATTAAATGTTTCACAATCAATAAAAACTAATTTTTTATTTTTATCGTATCTTAAAAGATGTTCGTCCATATTATCTTTTTTCCTTCCAACTTTCAAAGGAAAATTCATTGCTGCTCATATGCTCTATATCTGGTTTATTCAATACACTTCTATTATTAATGCATCTAAATGTAAGGTATGTTTTGAAATCTTTTCGATCAGTATAATAAATACTTTTTGTATTAAAAACTTCTAGTTTATTCTTTTCTGCGAATGATAGCATTTTATCTTTAATAAGAAAATCAAAAGGTAGTTCGTTCTGTTCAATAAATACTACTGGTTTAGTAAAGTCTATTTGAGGAACGCATATACTATTTTTTAGAGTATTATTGAATATGAAAGAATCATAGAATGGAATACCAATAATTAGATCATCTGACCAGTTATTCTTTATTGTTTTATAATCTAGTCTAGGTTCATAATAAAAACCATCTTTTGCGCCAATACTAAATAGTTTAGTTAAAGATTCATAGCCTTTTTTATTTTTAAAGAAAAGTATAAGTTTTGAGTTTTTAATTCTTGATTCATCAGTTTTATCAGCCATCGATTCTGTAACCGAAATTCTTAATCCATAATTCAATTTAATATCATTGTTCTTGCAATTTGTATAAGCTTCAAGAAATGATGACATATTATCCTCTACTAGGAATATCTCTTTTAATTTATTTTGTTTGGCTATTTGAATAATAGAATCTGGATATTCATCTCTTTCAGACTTATCCTCTAGAGTAAGAATAGATCTTCCTAAAGAATAATGAGATTTAAATAAAGGTATCATTTTTACCAATATAACAGGATTTTATAAATATATCAATCTAAAAATTCATCTTTTGAGTCATCAGGAAACTCATTTTTAGCAGAACTAGTTTGAAATTTGGGACATCCTTCGTATGTTCGAGTTTCTACTTTAAATCCTTCAATATCTTTAAAATTATCTTCTAGACTAGTTTCTACAACTTCGCCTTTATCATTTACTTTGACATAATATTTATATGGATCTTTATATGGGCATTTCCATCCACCAACTTGACACATCCATTTATTCTTAACGCTATCTATTGCAAAATTTGATCTGGCTGATTCTTCATCAAACTTATTAACATAATCATTAATATGCTCAAGATAATGCTCGAATCCCTTAATTTGATTATCATCAAATACTAATTCTTGAATTGGTTGTTTTGGAAATCTAAGAAATAAAAATTTAACAATAGGTTTTAATTTTGGCCATAATTTTTTACTTGCTAGACTGTACATCATAGCTTGAATATTGGCTTCAAGGTCATCACCCCTAAACTTATATTTGGAGCTTTTATAATCAATTATGTGCATTTCTTTTTTGATTTTAACTGGCTTATCTATAAAACCACGAATATGATATTTAGGTTCATCATTCTGAATATTAAAATCATATTCTGGCTTAACTATCTCGCCACCTTCTCCAAAGAAATCATTTTTAAGACCAACCAAAATCATATCATTTAATAATTTATAATTGCTTTCGTCTAGTTTGACTTTTAATGATAACTTTTTAACTAGTCTATTTATTCCTTCGTCTCCATCAATTGCATTCTTTTTTATTATTCTTTTATAATTTTTAAGGTGTCTTTTATTTAAAAGTAGTTCGAAAACTGTATGGCAAATTGTTCCTCTTAATGCTCCGTCGTTTTGACTTTGTGGAACTTTGGTATGATAGTTGTTCCAGTAGACCCAAGAACAAGTCTCAAGAGTTTTGATTCTAGAGGCTGATAATACTTTTAAAGATTGTTTTTCCATTTAACTATTTCTTCTTTAGTCATCTCACCAAAATCTTTCTTAGGTGGTAGAGCTATTTTTAGTTGGCTTTTGTCAAAGTATCTACTCAATCTTGCTTGAGTTTTTTCCGCTGCAATATTTCCAGCGTTATTTTTATTAGAATCATTATTTAAACTTATATAAATCTTTTTTGGATCAAGTTTTAAACAGTAATTTAAAATCGCTAAACTTAAACTAGTTCCAAATGTAACCAGAGTATTCTTAACTCCAGCTTGCCATAGACTCAACATATCTCCAATGCTTTCGACTAAGATAAGTTCTTTTTCTTGTTGTATAATTTCTGAGTTGACGAATAATGGATAAACAAACTCTGTTTTCTCACCAATATGCTTCCACTTTATTTTAGATAAATTAGTAATATCTCTTCCAGAAAATCCTATAATATTATTCTTAGCATTAAAAATAGGAAACACATACCTGTTCTTCATCTTTCCCATTTTTGCAACTCCACCTTTAAAAACTTTAAGTGTTTCAATATCAACATCTCTTTTGAGCCAATAGGTTTGATCATCTTCTAGTCTAGAAAGGATTTCTGTGTCAAATTTTTTAGAAGATTTTATAAGTGGTTTTTGAGGTTCTGTTGGGTTTTTAAATGCAAAGTTTTTATTTTTAAGCCATTCTTGAGCTTCGCTTGGGTTTTCTAATTTAAGCGTTAATTTAACTAACGAGTTTATGTCTCCACTCATATTCTGTTTGAAGTCAACCCATTTACCAGTATCTTTATAGATTCTTAACACGGAGTCATTATCGCTATCCCTATACAAAGGTTTAGCTCTAAATTCTTTTCCGCAATCTTTTAATTGATAACCAAGATCAGTTAAGATTTGGTATACATTTAATTCTTCCATTCTAAAGCCTCACTTATTGTTGGAAATTCTTTGATGAAAATCTTCTTGCATTTTTCCGCAATCATTCTGTGTTCTTTTTGAGTATTTTGTTCTGTTCTCAATTCAATATAATGAATCCAGCTTCTTAATGAACCTTTCATGTACATTGTAGTTTGAGTCGTTAGGGGTAATATCATTCTTGCTACTTCTTTTGCAACTCCATTTTCAATCATGGTATCGTAACAATGTTGAGAAAGCGACAAAGATTCTATTAGAAGTTCATTAACTTTATCATATGCATCTGTATTTGTTTTCATAAGAATTTCGCCTACTTGTCTATTCTTATCTCCTTGTAGTCTAAGTTCAATATCTTCAAATTCATTCGCAACACTATATCTTTGACTAAACTCTTGAAAACTAAATGATCTATGTCTAAGAATTTGCGCTGCAATCCCTCTGCTAGTTTTAATTTCAACACACATATCAACAAGTTCAAATGGACTCCAATGCTTGTGTTTAATTAAGAATTTTAATAGCTTTGGAGCAGTTTCAACATTCATCTGATTAGATGGATTGCTGACTCTAGCGCAAAATGCCACCAAATCTTCTGGATTTTTAATTCCTTTGATTTCTGGTTTTGTAATTGATACTAAGTCTACGTTCATAATAGTTCTCCGTCATTTGCATTTGCGTCATTAAGTTCGTATTGTTCTCTTTGACGCTCTGCTACATCTGCAAGTGATCCTCTTTCTTCGATGTTAAAGTTTTGAACATTATAATTTAAATAATTTTGTGACCAGACTTCTTTACCAGTACAATCCAATCTTCTAACCAAATCTTGGTGACCAGCTGCATCTTTTCCTTGGAATCTGGTTTTAGTAGGAATTAACTTATGAGTTCCAAACGCTTGACCATCAAGAGTAATCTCGTCTAGAGTTTTTCTTCTAAAGATTGCTACGAATGACGCAAACCATTGTAATCTATCTGAAAGTGAAATCACAGAGCTATCATCCACAACCTCTGAACCTTTTCTATTGAAACTTTCGCCAGTTCTATTTAATTGCATAGCTGTAATAATTGGACAATGAATTTCTTCTGAAATTCTTTTTAACTTATCAATCTTATCTCCAATTGCTTGATGCTCTGCCCAATTTTGGCCTACTTTTTCTCCAGTTAATTTAATATAATCATAAGCAATCATAGCTTGGTTTCCTCTCCCAACTTTAGAAAGATACCATCTGCGAATAATAGAGCATACTTGATCAATATTTTTATTTCCTACATGATAATGAAAGTACTCATATTTTTTAACTTTCTCCCAAGCCTCTCTAACTTTCTTGGTCATTTCTTCATTTTTGCGCCAATTACCAGTTTCAAGATACCAAACTGGAACTCCACTCAAAGATGCAACCATTCTTAATTGAATATCTACGGTTTGCATTTCAGTATCAAGAATAAGAGTTTTAGTTTTATTTTTAGGATTAATAGAGGTCTTAAAGCAAATATCATTTAACCAAGTTGATTTTCCTTGACCTGGCCTACTTGCAATGGCATAAATATTACCATTCTTTAAACCACCATACATTCTATTAAATTCAGAATATGGAGTTATAAGTCCAGTATCTTCTTTTGGACTATTGCCGATTTCTTCGATAAGATCTTCAACTCCCTCGAAAATATTAATTGGCATATCATTCTCTGAATAAGAAGAGATCTTTTTATTATAAATCTGATCTATTTTAGTAATAATAGAATCAAGAGACTCATCTGAATTTTTTGTTACATATTCTTTAAGTTTATCTGCTGTTGAGGAAATCTCTCTTCTAACTCGTAGCTTAATAAGTTCCTTGCATGCTTCCATCGTAGCTTCTTGAGTTATTTGGGAAAAGCTTAAATTATCAATATAATCGAATATATTAATCTCATCTTTAAATGAAATTCCAAGATTTTTAATCTTTTCAGCTAATAATACTTTATCTACGTTTTCACCTTTATGCTTAATATTCTTGAATATTGAATAAATAGTAGAATGAACATCGTTATAGAAATCATTCTCTGATAAAAATACATCAATATCTGCAAATAAATCTTGATGCTTTAATAGCCCGCTTAAAACGTGTCTTTCTACTTGTAAAGAATAAATCATCCTTTATATATGATACCAAACTAGAAATTAAAAGTCAAGTTTTAATCTTCTTCTTCTGAATCTTCTTCTTCGTTTTTTCTGGCTATTAAATCAGTAGTAGCTTCCAAATTAAGTTGATCTATGCTTTGTCCCCATGTATTTAAATAATACAATAAAGCCATAGCATTTATTTGATTATCAAATTTTGTATATACTTGCGGTTCACCTTTATTAGAGAAATTAAAAAGAATATAACCACCAAAACTACATTCATCAATTTGTTTTAAAAGAGAGGCTGGAAAATTAAATTTTTTTTTATTTGTCACCAGAAAATTTTACACTTAAATAATTAATATTCCGCACTTTTCTTCTATATATTGTGGTGATAGGTTTTTTAAATCGTTTTCGTAGAGTTCTAAAAACTTAAATCCATTCATTTCTAGCCATTTTTCCTTTTTAACATCTCTTTTTATACTTTGAAGATATTTTAATCTGGAATTGTCGTGAAAGAACTTATTAAAGCTCTCATGTTGATCGCCTTGTATCTCAACCGCTATCTTTTTAGTTGCATTTAATAAATCTACTTTAAGCATGCTTCCATAAACTGGAAACTCCTCATATACAATATGATTTTTCCAGTAAGGATAGAAGAATTGCTTGAATTTAAATTGCAATTTGCTCCTGCATTTTCCATCCCAATTTATTTCATAATTTCTTACGTTCTTATTAACGAGTTTCCCATTAATATTTAGTAATCTCATTTTAATTTTTAAATAAAAACCAACTTTTCCAAGGCAACTCTTCCTTTGTACTGTATACTTTTAAAGCGTTTTCTTCTGCAAATTCATCTACTGCTTGCTTAACTCCAAACACAGTAGAATACCATCCGTCATTTCCATTCAAATAATCATGTCCAGAGAATAAACCATTTTTCTTAAGTTTAGGAAACCATTTAATTAAATCATTTTTTACTGGTTCATAAGCGTGATTTGCATCTATATAAATAAAATCAAAAAAATTATCTTCAAAAAAATTAACAAATTCATCTGCGTAACCTTTGATAATTCTAACATTTTTAAATGAGTTTGAGATATTAGAGATTGTGTTAATCATATACTGAGCGTGCGTGCCATTATCAAAATTAGATATATCTTGATATTCTGAATTTGATTGTTGATCCCAGCAATCTAGTAAATATAACTTAAGATTACTACAATTTTCTAAAATATGTTTAGCAAAAATACCCTGCTGCACTCCAATTTCAATACCATTTCCACTTGGTTTAAGTATTTTAATTAATTCGTCTCTACTTGATACATTTTCTAAATCCATAATAATTTATGCTGCAAGTGTATTAATGAATTTATTATAGAAATAGTCTACGATTGATTTATTTTCTTCGAGATAAGATCTTAGATTATCTATTCCTTGATGCTGCTTCTTAAGCTCTAGATTTACTTTTTTAAGCTCTTCAATGATTTCATCAGAAAAAGTAACCCATGCTCCTTTTGCCGTAGCAAATTCCCAAGCTAATATTTGATCAATAATTTCATACTCCCTCCAAACCGAAGAGCCATCTTTACGCCCATATTTAATTGGATATTGAATTTTAGAATTTGTAGATTCATTTGTGGATTTCTTAATAAGAATCTTAACATTATGTCCAATAATTTTATTCTTAACTGGATCATATTTGTCATTTGGTTTTTCAAGAATAAGGTCTTTATTGAACTTGGGTTCGAATTCAAGAATCCAATTGGCGAAATGCAATAATGCATTTCCACCAGTAGCGGTAGTTTGACGAATGTCCTTATTAGCTGCATAGGGATCAAGTTTAATATCAGATCTAACTTGACTAATAAAAATGGCCATATGACCACGCTTAGAAAGAGCAAGAGAAATCTTTTTCATCAACATAGATGAAATAACTGCTCCACCAGCAACTTTTGTTGCTTCTGTCATGCTCTTTTGAGAATCACCTTTTGTCATCAAACCGTCTACTGAATCAAGAATAAATACGTATCTCTTATTTTCATCATTAGATTGAATGAGGTCTTTCATTAATTCCGAAACAGTTTCAAAAATATTACATTCAAATACGAAACAAGTTCCATCAATCCATTCTTTAGGATCAGTTACAAACTTAATTCCAGAACGCTCTTTAATTTCTTTACTTAATCTTCCTTCTGCTTTAAAAAGTAATGCTCTAGAGTTTTCTACTGTTTTAAGAAAATTCTTTGTTACTTCAAGTGCTTCTGAAGTTTTTCCGCCTTCATTCATCCCAATGAATCTATGTAAACCTGGGCATAAACCACCACCTGTAGCTATATCCAGGTTCAAGCTACCAGTTGATACCTTATAATATACTTCATCTTCAAAATTGTAATGGTCTTCCTTATTTTCCTTTAAAAAGGATAGTAGTCTATCTGATGAGCTTGGACCAGATGATTCAATAATTTCTTCTTTAGATTTTTTTGCCATAATTTTATTATACCTTTCTTTTTAAACAAATGCAACTAAATTATTTAAATTCTGGAGCACGACGGCCCCTTGAATTAATATTATTTGGGCCAAGCCCATATACTGAAAATTGTCTTAAACATATTTGAGCTTCTGGATCCCAATAATGTTCTTCTGTATCTCTTCTAAAGATATGCCATCCGAATTGTCTTCTAAACATAAAGTCTGATACAGCACAATCATAATTCTCTGGATATACAAGTCCATTTTTTAACCATTTGCTTTTTGCATGGAAAATTTGTAAATATCCCCAGCCCCAGTCAAAACTTCTCATTTCTAATTTGTAATTAGAATCTTTTTCTAGAAATACTTTTGAATAATCTTGATAAGTCTCTAAAACAAACCTTCTAGCACTTATCATCTGGTCGAAATTATCTTTTGATTTTAATTCTGTAAATATATTATGATAACTTTCTGGCAATAAAGTATCAGCATCTATAATTGTAATAATCTCTGGATCTTTAAGTAAACTCATAGCGTATGTATAAGCTGCTCCTCGATTAAATTTTGCTGGTTGATTTTGAAAAGTATAAAATTTATCAGTTTTTATTAATTTAAATTTAACATCATTACATATTTCTTCTAATTCATCGTCTTGATTTGTATCTGTGACCACATATATTTCATCAAAATAATCATAATTATGTTGTTTAAAAATTTTTAAATAATCATTATAGTTTATCGCAGAGGTAAGGGCTATATTTTTCATTTTTGTCTTATAAATTCTATTAAACTTTTAGGCTTTTTGCAAATCTTTTTATCATCTTGAACTTTATCGTCTTCCAATTTCACTGTTTTGATATTTAAATTTAATTTAAATTTCTCGTATTCCGATAATAGAAAAGCCTTACCTTCACTTTTAAGAAACCAAGCTAAAGATGGTAGTTTAAAATCTCTTAAATTATCCCAAAATTCAAATTCTTTAAATCTTTTAGTCAATCTTTGACCAATTTTAATCTCTCTTGGCCAGTTTATATTATCTTTTATATGTTTTTTAATTATAAACTGGCAAAGTTTATGACTATTTATAGTGGGCATTGTGTCTTTATAATATAAATTTATAATATTAACAAGTTTTATTTTTATAATAATCTATTGTCTTTAGCATACCATCTTGAAATGATGTTTTTGGAAACCAATTTAATTCTTTATTAATTTTAGTGTTATCTATGGCATATCTAAAATCATGACCTTTACGATCCTCTACGAAAGATATATAATCTTTAGGATTAACATTTAATACTCTACAAATATCATTAATAATGTCTAAATTTGTTTTTTCGCAATTTCCGCCAATATTATAAGTTTGCCCAATTCTACCATTGTTTACTACAAACCATACTGCTTCGCAATGATCCTCAACAAAAATCCAGTCTCTTATATTTTTTCCGTTGCCATAAACAGGTATTTTTTTATTGTTTAATATAGAATTAATCACTACTGGTATAAATTTTTCATTATGTTGATTTGGTCCATAGTTATTAGAGCAATTAGAAATTGTTATTAAACTTTTAAAAGTATGATGATATGCCCTAACTAGCATATCACTGGCTGCTTTGGATGCTGAATAAGGAGAATTTGGAGCATACAATGTTGTTTCTGTAAACTTTCCTTCTTCACCTAGACTACCATAAACTTCATCGGTAGAAATATGGTGAAACCTAACTTCTGGAAAATCTCTGATAATTTCTAAAAGATTAAATGTACCTAATATATTAGATTGAATAAATCTTTTGGGATCAGATATTGAGTTATCAACATGAGACTCTGCAGCGAAATGAACTATATGCGTTATATTATATTTTTTAAGTATTCTTTTAAATTCTTCTTTAGCTGGAGAGTAGTCTAGTATGTCTAACCAGAAATCATAAAATTTATATTTAGGATTATTTTCAGTAGATTCTACATTTCTCTTATTTGATGCAGAATTTTTTCTTGTGGTAGTGTCTATATTTATTACGATATCTACTTGACTTTTATCGATTATATACTTAATAAAATTAGAACCAATAAATCCGAGTCCACCAGTTACCAGAATATTCATGAATAATTTTCAATATCTGATTTTACCATTTTTTCTATTAAATTATCAAATGAAATTTTTGGTTTCCAATTTAATTCTTTTCTAGCTTTATCTGAATTTCCAAGAAGAAGTTCTACTTCTGCTGGTCTATAAAATTTTGGATTAATTTGAATTAATGTTTTTTTATCTTTATTTATAAACATAATATGTTCGCCTTGCCCAATCCATTCTCCATCTATACCAGCGCATTTAAATGCTTTTTCTGCAAACTCTTTAATTGTATGGGTTTCATTTGAAGAGAATATATATTCCTTTGGTTCTCCAGAATAGTTTAGATTATATTTATCTTGATTCAACATCATCCAAACTCCTTCTACAAAATCTTCAGCATCGCTCCAATCTCGTTTGGCTTCAATATTTCCTAATTCAAGTGGTTCAAACTCTTCTTTATTTTTAATTGCTCTATAAATTCGAGCTACATTTTTTGTAATTTTTCTAGTAACAAACTCTTCACCTCGTCTTGTGCCTTCGTGATTAAATAACCATCCTTGGATTGCGTATATTCCATAAGATTCTCTATAAACTTTTACTAATTGTCTAGACGCAGCTTTACTTGCTCCATATGGGCTTCTTGGTTTTAAAGGATGATTTTCATCTTGTGGTGAATATTGTACATTTCCAAATTCTTCACTAGAACCAGCTTGATATAGTCTGCAGGATGCTTTATATAATCTAATTGCTTCAAGAATATCTAATACTGCAGTTGAATTTGTATGCCAAGTTTGTCTTGAAAAGTCCCAACTACTTGCCACAAAACTTTGTGCTGCAAAATTAATGAAATAATCTGGTTGTAATTTTTCTACTGTTCTTGATATAGCATGAGAGTCAGTTAGATCAAAATTAATTAAATGAAATCTATCCGATTTAATGTGTCTAATATTCTCATGATTATAAACGCTAAGTCTTCTTACTCCTCCAAAAATAATATAATCTGTATTTTTCAATAAAAAATCTACCATATGGCTTCCATCTTGGCCAGTAACTCCAGTAACAACTATGGTTTTTTTGCCATTGATCAATTTGCTTGCATCTTCAATATTTAAGATATTTGAGGTGTCTATTTTTTTCCCGTAATAAGTTTCCTTGAGATTTAAATTCATATAAATATGATATAATGAATTTGGACAAAAATCAATATTATAAATTATATTATGATATAATTTGGATTATCTCTGATAACTAAATCAATATCATTATCAATCTTATCTTTCATGTATATTTTTGATGCGTTACTTAAGAAACCCATCCACCAACTATATGTGCCAAAACTTAATATTAATTTTTTAAAACATACGAATTTTTTTAAAGTATCTATCGTAGAACCATTATAAATTTCTACATTTTTAAATTCATTTTGTATTTTTTTAATTGTTGCATGAGTTGGTTCGTCTGATGTAATAATAATTTTTTCGGGGTTTTCCATTTTAAGGGTATCAATAAAATATTCATCTGGAAGATCCCATTTTTGATTTTCTCGTGAAATATCATCTTTTCTAATATGCATTCCAATTGTATTATTTGAAATATTTTCTTTATTTGGGTCTATCTCTTTAAACCATTCTTTTATATTTGTTTTATAATTTTTATAATAATTATACTTTTGAAAATAGCCTTCTGTAATTATCATTCTGTTATTTTTATTTTTTAATACATTTTCTAACAAATCGTCTTTATATTCATAGCCATATACTATTTCTTGATCATTTGTGTAAATATTTCCGTTGACTTGTTCTAAGCGTAAATCTTGCAGTAGTGGTAAATTATTAACTAATTTGTAATTAAATTCTTGGGCTATTATTCTCGCAAAACAATAAGCAAACATTTGATTGCCTAGTCTACCTGGAGATGGATTTGCGACAACCATACTATACTAGCATTTTATTGTAATAATCTTTGTATTGTGCGTTTATTTTAGAATTAAATGTGGCATTCCACCAAGGCGGGTCCCAACGACAAAAATGAGAGATAATATTATTATCATTATAATCTGTCCAAAATGACCAATAATTATTTGGTATTTGTTGGGCAATTTGAGAATAAATTAAATTTATAATTGGTTGATCTGTTCCATTCTCTACGTGTTTATTTATTTTTTTATATTTTTCGTCTAAATGATATAGTCTTTGGATTGTGTCTTCTTTTATTATCGACGAGTTATAAAGTAATATTCCTGCATTAAAACCATTTTTATTTATATCCGTTTCTTGAGCTAGAAGATCATAATCATTTTGATTAGATTCGTTAATTGGACTCCATGTGGTAAAAAATTTTTTAATCGAATTTTTTTCAAAGTCTACAAATAAATTATTATTCTCATTTAACAAATCAAATAAACTATCTAATTTATCAAAAATCATTGTATCGCAATCTAAATATAAAATTTTATCCCAATTTTTAAAATATGTTTCAAAAACGTGATATTTTAAATGATAGGCTCTATCGTAACTTTGTCCACTTGGAGATGAAATTGGAAGGAAAAATATATTATATTTTTCGAGAGCGGGCTTTATTTTATCTTCTTTGTTTTTATCATAAATAATACAAATATCAATTTCTCCATGCTTATCTCTGATATTATTGATGTTGTATTTAATATGATTTAAATAATTTTCGTCTGTGCCAAGAATAATTAATTTTTTCACTTTACAATCCACCATATATGCTCATCTCTATTTAATTGATAATTATTAGCGGAATTCATTAAATGCTGTACTGATTCTTTTGTATACATAGAATTTATTTTTTATTTATTACTTTTATAACTTTATCTGCACATCCTGTATATGTATAATATTCATTATATATATTTTTTCCAATATATATTTTTTTCTCTATTTCTTCTTTAGTTATGGATTTAAGTATGTTATCTATATCATCTATATCTTTCGTATCAATAATAACTCCATAATCATTAAAATTTATCATATCATTAAATGGAATCCATGGTTTATCGGAAATATATACTGGAATAGAACCATGTTGAAGCGCTTCGCATATTCTAAAAGACGTTGCTCCATATCCTCTTGGACATAGGGAAAAAATACTTCTAGACATTACATTAGAAAATGCTTCGTAACTTATAGAATTTTCAAATAAATATCCATGCTTATTCTTAAGATCGTTATGTAGTTTCTCTCTAATTAAATTATTTCTACCATATATAACGCCTATAAAACTAGCAAAAATATCTTTATTTTGTAATTTTATATTTGGATTTGGTTGGCAAATTAGTGGAATTGAGTAATTTCCAATACATCCATTTCTTCCTCCTCCACCACCTTGTCCAAAAACATATATATTTTTATATTCAAATGGATTTATAATACCATCGTCCCATTGAATAATTGTAAAATACTCTTTATTTTTATCTAAAGTATCTAGGAATTTATTAATTTCTGATATATCTTGTTGGGCATAATCTTTTGAGATATAATAGTTTGTCCAAAAAATTGGTAAATATGTTTTATTTGTTAAACATTTATTTTCTATTAACCAGTTGTAAAAATATTCTTCAAATATAATTTTATTATTCGGAGGGTATTCATGGTTAGTTTTAACCATAAAAGGTGTTTCTAAAATATTCATTGCCATGTGCAAGTGTGGAAATGTATACAAATTGTTTCTTCTGTAGCGAAAGATTTAATATAATTAATTGATTGCTCGTCAAGATTTCTTACTGAATCTCTTTGACCTCCTGGGAATGGGAAGAAATAATTTTTACTTAGGTGTTTAATATTTAATAAAGAATTATTATCATTATAAATCTTATGAATATAATATGGTCCAGTTTTGCTCATCACCATTCCAACCTCATCTCCATTATCATTTTTTACTACAGGCAGAGTATTAGACAAACCATCAAGAAAATCTTTGCAAATTTTATGGCTCGCTATAGAACCCACGATGCTATTCCATGTCTCGTTTTCATTTCCACTACCAATAAAAAAATCATAATTTAACAGTTCGTCAAATTTTTTAATTTGAATAAAATCATAATCCATATAAATCCCGCCATATTTATTAAGTAATTCAAATCTTAGAATATCAGATTTTGATCCTAGATTTTCAGTTTTATCAAAAAAATCTTTTTGAACTAATTCAAAATCAATGTTATTATCATTCCATTCTTTAACTTGATAATCACTATTTATTCGTTTGATTTCATTTAATGTAATATCAAATTTCTCTGGTCTTTTATTTCCAAGCCATATTAAATGTATAATTTTAGGTATCATTTTTAAATCTACCAATTTCGTTTTCAATGCTAGAATAAATATTTGGTAATTCTAGATTTAATTTTTTAATTTTTTCTGTAGACAGAACGCAATTACTTCTTCCTACTTTAAAGTTAATTTCATCTTGATTTAGGAATTTCCAGTTTTTATTTTCTAAATTATGTTTTTTAAGAATTTCTACGACTTCTTTCGCTGTAATAAATCCTTGATTTGTTACATTATAAATTCCATATTCTGGTTTATTTTTTAAATTAATAAATTTATATATAAATTCGTTAAGATCATTTATATTTGTTAAGCTATTCTTGTAGCTGATAAGGTTGTCGTATTTTAATATTTTGTCTATATAGTTGCGTTCAGAAGATTTATGTGAAAATGGCATTCTTATCCTAAAAATATACGAATTACTATTTTTTAATGATAACTCGCATGCATGTTTGGTTTTGCTATAGAAACTACTTTCTTTATTATAAATTCCAAAATTTGGTTCATCTTCTTCTGTATAGTCTTTTTCATATCCAGTATAAACGCATCCACTACTAATATGAATAATTGGTATATTCCAATAAGAAGCTATTTCGGTTAAAATAATAGGTAATTTTACATTATATTTCCAGCAAGTTTCTTTATCGTTTTCGCATCCCTCTACATTTGGTCTTCCAGTATATCCAGCGCAATTTATAATATAATCTATTCGAATGGATTGATTTTTTTGAAGATATTTATTTAAAGTATTAAAATCTAAATAATTTAAATCTTTTTTAGAGTAAATATTTGATTTTATATCTGATTTAGATATAAAATGTTCATTAAGATTTTTACCTATGTAACCTTTACCCAGTAATAAAATATTTTTCATATATATAATCTTCTATTGATTTAAACTCTAGGCATCTTTCAAAATTATATTTTATTGCTTCCATTTTAGAGAAATACTGATCTTCTGATAAGTTATTAATGATATTGTTGAATTCTTCAAAAGAAGAAAATTGTAATATTCCATTTTTATCAAAAATTGATCCTATATTTTTTGCTCCAAGATATATTGGAATTGTGCCTGTAGCAAAACAATTTAATATCTTTTCTGTAAAGTATAAATCATCTATATAATTTTCTATTACAATAGAAAACATGTAATCTTTTAATGTTCTGAAAATTGGTAGCCAATTTCCATCCCCAGGTCCACCTCCACCAAGAAATTTATCTATCTTTGAATTATTTTGAATAGACTCCATTATTTGTAATCTAATAAGATGTAACTGGCACATTTTTTTATTTGAAGAAACCATAGAGCATAATTTATTTTTATTATGAATGGCAATTTTACCCTCTCCATGAGGTGTATCTTCTCTACCTTCTATCCATATCCCTCCTCCAGGTATCCATTTGCAGTTTTCATATTTTTTAATAAAATCAGAGTTGTGAGTAAAAACTTTGTCAAAATATGGCACCGCTGGTTCAACTAATTGATAGCCTAAAGCCTCAATGCTCCTAGATTCTATTATAAATCCATATGAGTTATTTTTTGAGGTTAATCCATTTTGTATATCTAACATTTTAATATGAGAATAGAATGTAGGATTATTCAAATCTTTTAATTCTCTATCCCAAATAATATGTTCTGAATTTCTTCCTGCTACAGAATATTTTTCATGGGCAAAATTACCATCTATTAAGTTAAAAACTTTTTTGTTCATTTACCAATAAAGTATCAAATTATCTTTATGAGTTAAGGGAAATTCTTGCGCTCTTTTTACATTGAGATTAATTAATTTTTGCTCTAGCTCTGCTAGCGAATATGAATCAATTCGCCAATCTTTACTTATGAAATTACAGGTTATATATCCATGAGTAGATTTTAGTACCATATTGTTTAAATAAAACTCTTGAATCGTTCTAGATATTTCAGTGAAAGCGTAATTACTTATAATTAGATCAAATTTTTTATCCAATCTAACAATCTCACTTGGTCTAACTACTTTTACATTTTTTACATTTAATTTATTCAAATATTTTTCGGCAAGATTCAGCGATTCATCTAAGTCTACTAAATAGTAGTTTTGAATATTAAAAAAATCTGAAATAATTTTACATTGACCACCGTAACCAACGCCAATTTCTATAATATTAAAATCTTCTAAAGAACCACATAATTGCTTTAAATCAGATAATACTTTTATATATCTTAGTGTTGTTGGAGAAATTTGACCTATTCCATCATAATTAAATACAGCTGGAGAACCATATAGATCATTCTCTTTGAATTTATCTAATTTTTGAATATATTCTGGAAAATTTATATCCAAATATTCTTTGTACATTTTTCCTTGGTCTTCAGAAACATGCTCCAAAACTTCGGTGTAGTCTGGATTTTTTCTAAAAAAACTGAAGTAAAGATCATTAATTGCCGCCATTTGGCATGCATTTTTATATTTATGCGTATCGCTTATGCTGCTTTGTAATTGGTACATATATACTTTATATTGATTTTTTTATATTTATCAAGTATTTTATATACTTATCCATTGTTTAGGTATTAAATCTTCTAGGTTCCATGTTCCATTATAAGCTGGCCCAAGCCAATTTTTAGGAGCTATTACTTTATTGTCTTGATTTAACCAAGCTCCCCACCAAGAAAAACTGCTATTTGCTAGGATATTATTTTTACAGTTCGACATCATATACATATCTTCAAATGCATGGTTATTTTCCATATATAAAAAATTTATATGTTTAAATTCATTAAATATATTTTTTGCATAATCAATACTATCTGAAAAAACTAAATAGTTTGCGCAATTTAATAATTCAAAAGCTTTTCTATAATAATCTTTATTCATAACAGGATGATGATTTTGCCTATAGATATAATCTCCACATCTTAAATGTACTGAAGAAAAATTTTTATAATCTAAATTATATTTTTTATCTATTTTATCTTTTATTGACTTTTTAAATACAAGTTGCTGTTTTAAATCTTTTTCAAAATTAGTGAAATATTTATAAGATTGAAAATAACCTTCTAGGGTTGTAAAATCTGGAGCATTAAATACGTCTTTATTATAAGATATTGCATTTCCATCTTCAACTTTATATTTTATTAGATTTATATCTTGCTCCGAAAGAATTTCCGCAGAAATATTATCGAAACAATTTAAAAAATAATGCTGAATTCTTTTGGTTCCTTCGTCAAAATGCTCTTCTGTTTTTGGTATTTTAATCTGATAATTATTTACTTTGCCTACAGAATAAAGTGCAGCGTATTGAAAAAGTTGATTTCCAATCGCTCCATATTTACCTAATTTAACAAATGTTATCATACTGGTCGCATTCTATAAAAATTTTCCATTATGGCTTTTCCATAAGTTGCATTTCCAAGGTTAATATCTGAGAAGCTATCCCTTTGCGTTGCTAAGTATTCATTTGTACAAAATCCTTTATTTTGACTTAAAAAGTGTCTCATAAAAAACCCATCATAAGATTCATTTCTTGCTTGCCAATGAATAATATCTAATCCTTCTGGAATATGGCTTAAAATAGGTTTAAAGGCTGATGAGTTATATGATATCGCATGAGTAGTTAATGCACTTTTAATTCTTAATAAATTTGGACTTACTCTTTCTAGTGGTTCTTTAATTTTTTCATCTGTTACATTCATTCCAAGATAAAATATGTCCCACTCCTTATCTTTTATTTCATTTACAGATAAGGCTAAATTTGTTATTGGATCATTATGAAATTCTACGTCATCTTCTAAAACCAATACATTTTTTACATTTTCATTATTACAAATTTTTATGATTTCTCTATGGGAAGCTGTGCATCCACAAGCTCTAATATTAATAAATCTAAGTTGTTGAGGTAATTCTCCTATAAATTTAATTGCATCAAATTTAATTACTTTCTTTTCAATTCCTAGCTTATTGAATTCTTCTAGACATTGTTGCCATTTATCAGTTCTTTCTGGAAGATTAATACAGTATATTCTTTCGAAAAAATCAAATGGATTATTCATATATGAGATGTTTGTGATTTTGTCTATCTTTTTCTAAAATATTTGGAGAAAATTGATAATATGCCTGAGAATTAGTCCATCCTCCATTTTTTGCAGTTAAAAATTCTATAAATTTATTTGTTATATTTAAATCTATAACTTCTAATGGCATTTGAGAAAATGGGCTTTTTTTATTTTTTATACTTTCTTGAATTAAAGTATTAGATGATTCTTCTGTTTTCCATTCTGAATTTAAGTTTCCATCGTATGTTGAGACGACTTTTTGACTTACTGACTTAGCTCCACCCATATAAGAATAATGCCATCCACCATTCTCTATTCTTGGCATGAAATCTTTATCTCTTCTTAATAGTTGAAGGCCCATGCCAAAAGACAATGTGTTTAAATATTTTAATCCTTCATATTTGCAAGCTACTGTTCCAGTAACATTCTTATTAGTATAGATATTTATATAATGAACAAAAAACATTTGATTTAATGCAACAATTGGATATTTTATAATATCTTGAAAAATATTTTTATTTGGAATCTCATCACAATCTGAAATCATAATAATATCTTCATCTAAAAGATTTAGTTTTTCAATTTGTTCAAATAATCTTATTCTTTGCTCATGTTCTTTCGCCCCAATCTTTGCGTCTGGAAAAAATTTTAACATTAAAATATCAAATCTTCCATCTAGTTCTATTGGGGAATAAATAATCTTATCTTTAAATTCTTGTAATCTTTCATCTTTCCAAAAAAATAATTCTTTATCTTGGCCTTGGTGAGTTTTCGTAGCTTCATTAATTACGAAGTAATCTACTGTATCGTATAATTCTTTTATTCTAAGATATGCGATATCTTTTTCATTAAAATACATAAAGGAATCAATTAGTTTCATTGTAGTATCCATTGTTCCGAAGAATCAATTTCATCTAATGAATGATTCAAAATATTTAACCTGTAGAATCTTCTTATCAATCTTTCGTTATTAATAAAAAATTTCATATTATTATTAATTGGATTCATTCGCCAATATTCTTTTAATGAATCTAAATTAAATTTTATTCCCAAACTTTCGCAAAAAGATCTAAATTGTTGCCTTATGCTTTCTTGTTGTTGGTATCTTTCTGGAGTCTTGCCATTATCGTAATAATGAAGAACGCAATGATTTGATCTTCCATAAATAAAATAATATTTCATATCGCTATCTATATAATGTTTTCTTTGAGATGGTCTTTCCTCCCATGCGAATAATTGTTGATTTTTATTATAATATTCGTAAAGATCAATATAGCCACCCCTCATTCCTTGAAGCCCCCAATGTGGACTTCCTTGAAATATCATGTCATCAAAGTACTTAACGAGAAAAGCTTTTTGTCTATCAACGCAACTATTTACTTTATTCTTTTCTAGAAAATTTTCTATAAAATTACCCAAATTCTTTGCCCAATCTACATTTAATCTTTCGCAACTATCTCGAATAACTAACCAATCGCCATTTTGCATTACATTTGCTCTTAAAAAGCCGTTCATTTGAAGATCGTGGTCATTTGACCATTCTCTATTTATAATCTTTCCTTGACCCTTTCTTTCATTTAATACTTCTAACGTACCATCTGTTGATCCTCCATCTACAAAAATTAACCCATCAAAATATTGATATATGTGTTTAGTCATATCGTCAATATTCTGCTTCTCATTTTGAGTAATGCCGCAGAGCCAGATTTTCACAATTTAAAAAATTATACTAGATTATTAAGAAAATGTCCAAGCTTTTCTGTTTCTTGATTATTATCAATAATTTGTCTTATTACATTAGCGGTTGTATATTGAAGAAAATATCTATAATCTTTGCTTTCGTATAAAGCTTTTAATTTAGCTATATATTCATATTCGCTTTCAAAAAATAATGCTGTTACATTTTCAATGCTCCAATGCATTAAGCTTTTATTTTGAATCATTTTACGATGCATTAGAACTGGCTTACCACAAGCCATACTTTCAATAACTGCTATGCCATATCCTTCTAGATGTTTAATATGTTGAGTTGCAATACTTGATTTTAAACTTTTGGTTAGTTCTTCTTGAGAACTATTGGCATGATAATGATAATCTATATATGGGGTAATTTGCTGTAGCGCTTTGCTCATATTGTATTCTTGATTGAAATTTTTTTCGTATTCTGAGATATAAATTCCAACTATATTACCATCTGTTGGTCCATCAAAAGTGCATCTGTCATAATCAATCCAAGGTTTATAATAAAGATGATTTACTTTATATTTATTTGCTAATGCATATCCAACATAATCGGCACAAAGATAATTTTTAATAATATAAAATGGATATGCTCCGTCCCAATAATCATTTCCGCTATAACAAACTAGTTTGCTAGTATCTTTTAAATACGGCCAAATTTCATTTAATATTTCAAATTGACTTTCAAAACTTGTGATAAATACTACTTCTGGTTTAATATCTAATATTTGATCTTTATTTAAAACTTTTACATTTTTATATTGGAATTCAATATCTGCTTTTTCTTGAGTCCAAGATGTATTCCATATCCATTGATTAAAGTCTTTGGGTGGAAAATTTGTTGGAATATATTCGTTGCTGGGTAGAATTAAGGTATGACCAAGCTTATGGAATGCTTTTGCTATATTTTTTGTTAGATTTAAATGTATATCTGGCCAAAATATGTTCAATACATATACTATTTAAAATATTTTATTTTTCTAAAAAATTATCCACCATTAGGATCTAGTATCGGATCCGAATTTTCGGTTACACGGGTTTGGTTCCCACCGTTATTTGGATTACCATCAGTGGTATTAGTGCCTCCAGTTTCTTGTGAAGATCCAACTCTAGTTGGATCACTAGTTGATAAGTCGGCATCTTCAGGTATTCTAAGATCTGTAGGAGGAACATATGCTGCTGCTGCTTGTTGAGCAGCAAGTTGTTCATTTTGAAGTCGAGTTCTCATGTTATTCATTCTTTCTCTAAGTCTAGCCATGAGCTGTTGCATTCTTCCAACTTCAGCAAGGTAATTATTAGGATTAATACCGAGACTAAGAATTAAATTATTAATAAAAAAACTTCCATTCAAATCTCTGCCAAATCCAAAACTTGCCCCTAAGTTAAATACTCCATCACTTTTTGAATCTATGTTAAATTTAAATCTAAAACCTTCAACAGGAAGAACTGGTGGAACTCGAAAACTTCCACCATTTTTTACAACATCCCATATATTTCTAAGAATGCCAGATCCTCCATTACCGTTTGCGTCTACAGGAGTTCCTAGCCAATTATCAAAGCTACTGTGACTTCCAACTGGTTGTTGTACGAAAAATTTGTCTATAATATTATTGATTGTCTGTTCATTTGGTACTTCGTCTATTCTAATCTTAAAAGAGGAGTCGTTTAATTGTACTTGTCCAACGCCTTTTGGCACAGTCCAAATAACAATACATTTTGCACAAATTTTTGTATCCCATACTCCTGTATTACGTCCTTCTCTCTTTACAGCTGAAACTGATTGAATTCCATCAGGTGAGGTAAGAATTGTAAAATTTCCTTCTAATGTACTTTTTAAGTAATAATCAAATACATTACTCTGCGCTCCATAGAGTCTAGTAAATGCTTTTTCGAAAAAATCCCTACATTGAAAAATATGTGGCCCAGCAAAAAATGGATTTTTTCCATTACATAAATAAAAAGCACCGCAATCATTTAATATACCATCTTTTTCTTCTGCTTTGTTTACAATTGCGACAGCAATTCTTTGAATCCAACTTTCAGTAATTTGTTTGTTTGGATAAGCTTCAGCGAATTGTGACATAATTTCTTCAGAAACTATTTGTACAGGTCCTGGATGCCATATAGTTTGATCTGTGTATTCTCCCTTAAAAATTTCTTTTATTCTAATATTTTCTGGACTATATTCGTCTCCATCTTTATCAAAATATATTTTTCCAGCTAACTTTTCTCCACCAGCTTTTGTTTGATAAACAGATATTCCTGTGGCCTCAATTGATATACCATTAGCTGGAAGACCACATGCAAGAACGTCATCACATTGATTGCGGTCAATGAATGCAATTTCTTGATTCGATACAATCTCATCCCATCTTTCACATCTTAATCCTATAGGAATAGCCATACTGTTATTTACACGCGAATTATATAAAAAAGAATAATGGACCCGAGAGGAATTGAACCTCTGTCTTTTAAAAATCTAAATTAAAATACTACAAGTTTAGTTCTTTTTGTTTTTAGCTCTATATAGATAAAGAACAAACATACTTAGCGATTTTATTTTTAATATTGAATAAAATAAGAATAAAAAAACTTATTATACTCAAACATCTAATTACGCAACTATCCAATAGATGTATCATGGTAGTCACGCTGTAGAACTTAGGCTACAGAAGCGGTCATCTCAACTAGAGAAGCTCTTGCAGAGATATGACCTTTATATTTTGCTGTTTTGGCAGTTAATATAAGTGAAACTTTTTAAGGAGTCCTCGATTCAACCTCCACTTGCATTCTAATTCATTTCTTTAAAATCGAAACCAGTACGGGCCCATTGAGAAAGAACTAACTAATCTTACACATTATAAAGCTTTTAACAGTTTTTGGCAATCTTTTTTATAAACAAAATTAAACTTAATTCTTGATCCATTTATATCTGAAATTAATTGGGGTATAGCAATACATGGATACTGATCTGGCTTATCATAAATATTCTCATTAGAAATATTATAATACTTTACGCATTTACTAGCGTAAACTGACCATCTGGCTTTATTTTTTATAATTTCCATTTCTACTTATTATAAATAAAATTTGACAAAAGTGCAAATTTAATATAATATAAATTAACATAGTTCCCAATTAGAGCAGTTTGTTGATGTCAAACAATCAACTATCAATCCCTGAGATAGCAATGTCATAAGGGCTGACAACTATTAAAACCTTCATTTGTACATAATATGGCTAAAGAAGGAAATGTAGCTATAGGCATCGCAGAATGTAGTGATCGAAGCTACCTCTGATCAATAAGTGCGATGGCCCTTTTACCGCTGAGATCGCGGTAAAATTTGGAGTCAAAAGAAAAGTTGGATTGATAATACTCAACTTCAGATATATAAAATCTGGAGGTAAAGCCCTTTTGGATATCAAAGAAAAGTTAAATAATTCAGGAAACTATATTAATATCAAACTTAATTCTTATAGTATTTATTCGTGTAATTTATAATACATATTATGTTTAAATATATATTAGGATTATCTGCATTTATTTTAGCTTCGTGTGCTGCATTTTTTTCAATCAAAGGAATAGCTCTTCTTTTTGCGGCTAGCTTTTGGAGCGTTGGGATAATGGCTGGAAGCTTAGAGATAGCTAAATTAGTAACTGCAAGTTATCTATATAGATGCTGGTATTCAGTTCATGATTTATTGAAGAAATATATGTTATCTGCAACTATATTGCTTATGTGCATAACAAGTCTTGGTATATTTGGTTTTCTTTCTGATGCTTTTCAGCGTAATTTTTCTCAATACTCTTTAAATTTAAATAAAATACAAAGTTTAAAATCTCAACAAAATTTCTATATATCTCAAATAGATTTTAATAAAAATAAATTAAAAGATCTTATAGAATTACAAAAAACATATCAAACATCTTTGGATAATGCTGTAAAACAAGATGTTACTACAACTAAAACTACTAGCGGCGGATTTTTTAGTTCAGATAAAACTGAAAAAGTAACAGATATTAAATTAGTAGAAAGTAAAAATAAAATAGTTGAAGGATCTCAAAGCAATATTAATAATTTATTTTCTCAAATATCAACAGTAACTCTTGATCTTCAAAATCTAGAAAAACAAAGTTTAGATAATAACCAAGAAATAATGAAGCTTGAAAGCGATAATACCAAAGGTGAAATTGGCACATTTAAATTTGTAGCAGATGCATTTGGATTAAAGATAGAAACTGCTGTTAGAATATTTATTATATTAATAGTTATAGTATTTGACCCATTAGCAGTATGTTTGGTTATAGCTTATAATTCATTAAATAAACAACAAAATAATCAAGAAATAAAAGAGCAAAAAATAGAAAAAAACTTTCAAAATCCTATAGATAAATTAAATACAATATATAGAAATTTTAAAAGAGGCACTAAAAAACAACATAACTTAGAGCTAGCAGATCCTAATTTATAGAAAATAGTGTAATATTTCTTATGAGTAGCTGTCAAGAATGTACTGCATGTTATGATCCAGGAATAGAAATAGGATGGATAAATTCTAGTGTAGTAGCAGATGGTTTTTATATGGGTTTTGCTGCATATAAAGCAACACCAGAGAACGCTAGAAAACGATGGGCAAATTATACTGAAAAAATAATTAGTTCAGCGCAAGGTCAATCGTATTGTTCGAGTACTTCAGAGGATGATGACTGTCCTGCTGATACCGACCCAACAACGCCAGGTACACTACCACACTATGCAATGATATATTCTTCAAATTCGCAATATCAAGGAAAACTTGAGTCAACAACTTCATTTTCAGATATTCAAAATTCAGATGGATCAGTATACACAGAAAAAAATTATAAATGGAAAGAAAGTGATTCATATAATGCTCAAAGTTTTCCTGGACCAGGATCTTGCGATGGAAATGGTTGTACTGGTCCTTATGGAATAACTCAAATAGGCAATCCAAGTAGTAGTTATAGTAATAGTGGTTCAGTATCTTATAGAGAAGCACCACAAAATACAAGTCCATGTAGTAGTTACTGGCCATATGAACAAAAAGGTTTAAATGTTAGCAAAAGTAATACTTCTCAAGAAAATAGTTATCAAGATATTCCAGACGAAGGTAAATATTGCGATGGATATACTACTAGTCAAACCTTAACAGATGAAAAAGCTAGTTTTAGTTCTCCATCAATTTGTAGTGGCCCAAACACAAAGATTAACACGGATACAACTGAAAGTAGTGTTACAATTAGTTATAATACTAATACTTCTTCTAAGACACAAAGCTGTAGCGATTCTTATACATGTAGTGCTTCTATCTCTTATAGTCTTGAAAATCAATATGATGTATATGAAAAATCATTAACTCTTGCAAAAAATGCATCTGACATAAACATGCAATCTGAATTAGGTGGACAGCATTTATGTAATGGATATGGTGGACCTAGATATGGTAACGATTGCGATTTTGGTGTTATTGGTAGCGTTCTTACTCATGTAAATTCATTATTAACTGATGAAGAAACAGAACATTATAAATATTATGATATTTATGATGGTTGGGTATATCCATGCAGAATACAATATCAGAACAATAAACCTTATGTTCAAGTCGCTAAAGATGTTTTTGATAGAGTAGAATCATTTGATATTAAACTATATTTTTATGTTCTTTTAACTGATATAAATCCATGTAATGGTGGAGAAGAGGGTGAGGATTACGTATCAGTTAAAGAAACGACCATTTCATGTAGCAAAGGAAGTGCATGGAAAACAACTGGAGACCATTACTATTTCTTAGGAGAAGCACTTACAAGTGATGATACAATGCCTTCTGGAGAGACTCATTATAAAGAGACAAATGTTTGTTATGTTGTAGAAACAATGAATTTTAAAGCTTAAATTTTAGTGTAAAATTTCTTATGAGCAGTTGTCAAGAATGTACAGCGTGTTATGATCCAGGAATAGAAATAGGATTTATAAATTCTGATATACTTGCAAATGGTTTTTATATGGGTTTTGCTGCATATAAATCAACACCAGAAAATGTTAGAAAACGATATACAACTTATAATAGTAAAATACAAAGTGAATCTCAATATCAAGAAAATAGATCATCTTTTAATGGATGTGGAGGTTGTCCACAAGGAGGAAGAAGACCAATGATAAGTAATGGTAATTCAAATTATAATGCAACTCTTGAAGCAAAGACCATATATAGTGCCGTACAAGAATCAGATGGAGCAGTATACATAGAAAAGAGTTATTCATGGGAAGAAAATGATCAAAGTCAATCTGGAGGTTTTCCTGGAGGTGGAAGTTGCGTTGGTAATGATTGTACTGGTCCTTACGCAGTTTCTAGTATTGGTAATCCTAGTAGTAACAGCAGCAATAGTGGATCAATATCTTATAGAGAAGTACCAAAAACTAGTGGACCATGTCTTGGTTTTTGGGATGTTAATCCGTACAAAAGAGTAGGTGAGAAAGTTAAAAAAAGTAATACTTCTCAAGAAAATAGTTATCAAGATATTCCAGAAGAAGACAGATACTGCGAACCAGTAAAAACAACTAAAATTTTATCAGATGAATTTGCCAAGTTTAGTTATCCTGCTGTTTGTAGTGGTCCAAACGTAAAAACATCAACAACAACTGATGAAACTAATGTAACAATTAGTTATAAAGAGAATGCTATTGTTTCAAGAAGTGCCGCAGCTGGATGCACAGATCGCTATGGCCGCGATATACCAGGTAGTTATACTTCCTCTTTTAATTCATCATATTCATGTAACGCTTCTAATATTTCAAGTGTTGAAAATGAATATGATGTATATGAAAAATCATTATATTTTGCAACAATTGCGTCTGCTATAAATATGGAATCTGAATTAAAAGGAAAGCCTTTATGCGGAGGATATGGTGGACCTAGATATGGTGATACGGATTATAACGGTATCATAAGTGGTCCTCTTACACATATAAATTCATTATTAACTGACGAAGAAATGGATCATTATAAATATTACGATATTTATGATGGTTGGCAATACCCATACAGAATACAGTATCAAAATAAATACTTTTATATTCAAGTTGCTAAAGATGTTTTTGATAGAATAGAATCTTTTGTTATAAAAATTTATTTTTATGTTCTTTTAACAAATGGTATAAATCCATGTAATGGCGGAGAAGTAGACGAAGATTACATATCAATTAAAGAGACATCAATTTCATGTGATGTATCAAACATATGGAGAACAACCGAAGACCATAACTATTTCTTAGGACAACCACTTACAAGTGATGATGCAATTCCTACTGGAGACACTCATTATAAAAATACAGATATTTGTTACGTTATAGAAACAATAAATTTTAAAGCTTAACGTTTTATTATTTTAAAATTTTTATTTGTACTATCTATTTGACGCACATAATTTTTAGCTTTAGTCAAACCCTCTGGAGAATTATGAAAAACTCCATGAAGAAAATTATCTGATTTACTAATCACAGCGTAATACTTATTAGTCTTTTTTTGTTTCTGTTTCTGTTTTTTTATTATTTGCTTTTTCATTTGCCGCCTTAATTAAGAAATCTTTTAGAGAATCTCTAGCTTTTTCACAGAAATCTTGATTTAATTGACCACAACAATTTTTAAATTTTTTACCAGTACTAGGACAAATAGAATTTCTTGGTATTTTTGGATATATTCTAACTATTGGGCTAAATTCAGTTGCTCTAGCGTATTCAATTGAAGTTAATTTATCTATATTTTCTTTATTCATTTTTATATTATAATGTATTTATTAGAATAAATCAATTATTTTCCATGAGCAAATCCCTCGTACATGCTATTTGGACTATTTCTAACTGCTTGTATTGTATTATTCCATAACCCCCCTCGCATATCTTGTAGATTTCTGAACCCAAGATAACTCATAGAGCTTCTTAAACCATTAGTGAAATCATAAACAATATCTTCAATAGATTTGTTCTCAATAATTGGAATTAAAGTATTATCTCCTTCTACGAATAAATTCTTTTTAGTTCCATCATATAAATCGTAATCTTCAACAACATCTTGACTAGCCATTCCTCTATATTTGGCAAATCTTTTACCATCAATTTCAATGATATTCTCATCATCAACAACATCAGATAGTCCAGCGAAAATTCTTCCACAAATAACAGCATCACATCCACTAGCAATAGCTTTAACTAAATCTTTTGGATATCGTATACCACCATCAGCAAGAATACTAGGTCTATGAGATGGATTTGGTTTATCTTGTTTAAATAAATCAACTTGAGAAAGCTCCCAGTTTCTTACAGCTTTCCAAGCATAATAGTTTCCAGTTAAACTTGGACATCCAATTCCAGTTTTCACTTGAGTTAAACACATCGAACCTGGACCAATTAAATGTCTAAATCCATCTGCTTTAAGATTAGCAAGTCTATAAACACTTTCTTTAGTTAAAGTATTTCCAACAATAACATCTTGAGAAAATCCAGCTGTCTTATACCATCTAAGAAAATCTTCTACATTTTTAGCCAAACCATTTGCTGTATCTAAAAAATAAACATTAGTAAAAGTACTAGTAGCTCTAATTCTTTCTTCTGCATCCTTTAAACCAATAGCAGTAATACAAAAATCACTTTCATCTTTAATAATTTTAGCTTTAGATCTTTGATCATCAACAGACATAAATCTATGCAATACTCCAGCTGCTCCAAGTTTATTCATTTTAATGCAAGATTTAACTGATGATACAGTATCCATCGGAGAAAGAATAATTGGAATTTTGATATTGCAATTTCTTGAAATTTTAGTAGTTGTATCTACTTCTTTTCTGGAAGTGATATCTGAAAAATTTGGGAGTAACGAAATATCATCGTAACTTAAGGCTTCTTTAAATTCTTGTTTTTGCATTTATTTATACTAAACCATTCTTTGCAAACAATCAAGAAAATAATTGACTTTAAATTAAAAAACATTTAAGATATGATCTTATGCTACAAACATTTATATGCATTATAATAGGAATTGCAATAGCTTTAAAATGGCATTATTTTTAAAATGAATAATAGAATATCATTTATACAAGTTGCAATTGAAACAGCTAAAATATGGTCAAGTAGATCAGAAGATCCATATAAAAAAGTTGGAGTATGTATTTTAAATAAAGATGGCAGAGTATTATCCGTTGGATATAATGGTTTATTGTCTAAATTTAATATTAACGAAGATTTCTTTAGTGATAGAGATAATAGAAGAAAATATATGATTCATGCAGAAATTAACGCTTTATCTTTGGTTAAAAGAGGAGATCAACCACATTTACTAGCTTCTACTTTATTGCCTTGCTCAAATTGTGCTACTAATATTGTTGCATATGGAGTTAAAAGTGTGGTATACTCAGAAGAATATGAGAAGGATTCTACAGCTAAAGAAATATTTAAGTTTTACAATATAGAATTAATTAAAATATGAAATATATAATACTATTATCATTTATAGCTAATCTTGCAATAGCACAATCGGGAGTGGTATACGAAACCTATAAAACAAGAGGTGGTGGAACAAATGAGTCTCATGGAACAATTTTCAATAAACCATTTCAAGAATATAATTATGTTAAAACTGCTAGAGGAATAGAAGTATATCAAACATATAAAACTGGCGGTGGGAACGGAACTAATCAATCTCATGGAACTATATTTTCTAAACCATTTCCAGAGTATTATATAGTTAATAATAAAATGTATAGAACATATAAAACTGATTACAAATCTACTAATCAGTCTCGTGGTACAATATTCGCCCAACCATTTGAGGCAAAGAATATTGACCCCAATGTAGATACTAAAGCTTTAAAAGAAAACATACAAACTCAAGTCCGAACTCAACAAATTCGCACTGGACAAGATTATCCAAAATATGACGGAACTGGAGATATATCTTATGGAGAATAACAAATGATTGGATTAACTGGAGTAGCTCGATCTGGAAAAGATACTTTTTATTCTATCTTAAAAAGATATCTAGAAGAAAAGGGAATTAAATCTCAAAGATTAGCTTTTGCTGATGCATTAAAAAATGAACTACATGACTTTACTAAAGATAAATTCAAAATAGACTTATTAAATTGCACACCAGAGAACAAAGAAATAGTACGACCACTTATGGTTGCTTATGGTAAATGCAGAAGAATTCAAACGGATGGAAAATACTGGACTTCCACAATTCAACCAGAAGTAAATAAATTAATTGCTACTAATATTGTTCCAATCGTAACAGATGTTAGATATATAGAATATAAAGATGATGAATATTCTTGGTTGAAATCTCATAATGGTATTTTAATTCATATCTCAAGAAGACTAGATGATGGTTCTTTAATACCTCCAGCTAATATAGAAGAAAAATCTAACGACAATAAGTTAAAAGCTGTATCTGATGTAACTGTAGTTTGGGAAACTTGTCAAGATGTTAACTTCTTATATGAATTAATGCAGAAACAATTAAAAAATGTTTACGAAAAATATTTACAAAATAAAAAATAATATGAATATAATAACAGACGACATTACTTTGGTAAAGAATATAAAAGAAAAGAATGATGAAGAAGCATTAAAAGCTTTAATTCAAAAGCATTCGGCTCTTTGCAACTCTTTATATAAAAAATACTCAAACCCCATGATTGCATCTGGAGTCCATCTTCAAGATGTAATAGATCAAAAAGATTATATAGTATATAAATCAGCAATAACATTTGATGAAAATAAAAAATCTAAATTTTCTACTTGGTTATATAACCAAGTAAGATACCAATGCCTTAACTGTATGAATGAAAATAGTCACTACTTAACTCTTGAAACAGATAAATTAAATTATTTGATAGAAAAGAATACTCCAGTTCAAAAAGAATATAAAAATATTAATGAATATATCATGAATATTATTGAATCTTGTTCAGATGAAAGAATACAAAAAATATTTAAAATGCGATATTTGAATGATTCTAATAAAAAAATGTCTTGGAATAAGATAGCTAAAAAATTAAATATAAGTACTCAAACTGCTATTAATATTCATAATAAGGCTATTAAATTATTAAAAACTAAAGTCGAGAGTAAAAATTCTTTTGACAAAATATAATAAAGGATATACAATATAAAAATGAATAATACAAATCAAAATACAAACAAGAACCAAAATGAGCTAGGCGCACTTTGGAAGAAGAAGAGCAAAACAGGAATGTCATTCCTATCTGGTTATATCAATGATCATGATGGTCAAAGAATTGATGTTGTAGTTTTTGCTAATAGTAAAAAGACAAACGAAAAGGCTCCAGATTACAGACTATATGTATCTAAGCCTCTAGATAATCAAAATAAAACTACATCTTCTACACCAGTAGCTAAAGCTGTTCCAGTTAAAAAGGTTCAACCAGTAATTCAAGAGGATGAAGATGACATCCTATGAGTTTAGCATTTAACTTACCAATAAATTCAGTAAGTTTTGGTCAAATATCTACATTAATTCTTAGAGAGTTATATAACTCCAGGGTTAATGTAGGTGTTTTACCTATTGGTAATGTTGATTTATCTACTCAATCAGATTTAACTCAAGAATTTGGAAACTGGCTACAGCAATCAATTAATTCTTCACTGGAAACTTATAATAGGAAAAACAAGTTATTTAAATTATGGCATTTAAATGGTTCATTCGAAAGTTATTCAAACGAACAAGTTCTGCTCAGTTTCTATGAATTAGATCAACCAACAAAAGTAGAATTAAATACTGTAAAAAATAATCATAAAGTACTTTTCTCATCGAAAGAAACAGTAGAAATATTTAAAAATCTCGGATGCAGTAACGTTGAGTATATACCATTAGCATTTGATAAATATAATTTTAATAGAATAGATAAATCATATTTTCTTGATGATAGAATTGTTTTTAATTTAGTTGGTAAGCTTGAAAAAAGAAAGCATCATCTTAAATTAATTAAACTTTGGGCTAAAAAATTTGGTAATAATAAAAAATATGCACTACAATGCTGTATTTTTAATCCATTTATGAAGCCAGAGGATCAAAATAATCTTGTATCCCAAGCTCTGGAAGGTAAAACTTATTTTAATATCAATTTCTTGCCATTCATGGGGCAAAATAAAATTTATAATGATTTCTTGAATAGCGCCAATATTGTATTAGGAATGAGTGGAGCAGAAGGATGGGGATTACCAGAATTTCATTCTGTAGCGATGGGTAAACATGCAGTAATAATGGACGCTCATGGATATAAATCTTGGGCTAATGATAAAAATTCTATACTAGTTAAACCAAATTCAAAAATTGAATCTTATGACGGGATGTTTTTTAATAAAGGTGCACCATATAATCAAGGTAATATCTATGATTTTAATGAAGAAGATTTTATAAACGCTTGCGAACTAGCAGTTAAAAAAGTAGAAAATAATAAATTAAATAAAGAAGGACTAAAACTTCAAGAAGAATTTACATCACAGAAATTGCTAGAAAATATTACTGCTCATTTAAGATAATGCCTATATATACCTATATACATCCAGATACAGAAGAGACACTAGATGTAGTACAATCAATCCATGATCAACATGTTTATATAGACGAAAAAGGAATAGAATGGAGAAGAGTATTTACTGTTCCAGAAGTTAATACTCATGGAACCTTAAAAGCCGAAGCAACTGACAAACAATTTTCTGAATATACAAAGAATCAAAAAGGAAAACTTGGCGACCTTTGGGATAGGAGCGCGGAACTTTCTGAAAAAAGAAAAAAAATTTACGGACAAGACCCAGTTAAAAAGAAATATTATGATAGTTGGAGTAAAAAAAGAAAAGGTCGAGTACACCCTAAAAGCCATTTGGAGTAAATTGTTTATAACTTTTTAAAATTTTCTTTCTTTATTTTAAAAAATAATGTAATATAGTTTTTGCACTAGTTACATTATGAATAAAAATACAAATGTTAAAAAAAGAAATGGTTCGACTGAAAAGTTTAATATAGAAAAAATAAACAAAGTAATTAACTGGGCAATTGATGGTTATAATGGAGTTAGTTTAACTGATATTGAAATTAATGCTAAGATTAATATTCATGACGGAATAAATACTAAAGAGATTCATAATCTTTTAATTGAAAGCGCAGCAAATTTAATTTCAATTGAAAAGCCAAACTATCAATACGTTGCAGCAAGATTACTCAATTACCAACTCAGAAAAGATGTTTGGAAAGGTAAACATGCTCCAAGATTATCAGAATTTTTGAATCAAAACATTAAAAATAAAGTTTACGACTCAACTATTTTAAGTCATTACTCAGAAGATGAGATAAATAAAATTGGAGAATTTATTGATCACGATAGAGATTTTATTTTTACTTATGCTGGAATCAAACAGCTTTGTGATAAATATTTAATCAAGAATAGAACCACTGGCGAAATTTATGAAACTCCCCAATTTGCTTATATTTTAATTTCAGCTTATGCTTTTGCGAAATATCCATTAGAAACAAGACTTTCTTATGTTAGAAAATTTTATGATGCTATCAGTAAACATAAAATAAATCTTCCAACACCAGTAATGGCAGGAGTTAGAACATCTAGCAGAAATTACGCTAGTTGCTGCTTGATTGGGGTAGACGATACAAAAGATAGTATTACAGCTAGTGCTACTGCGGTCAGTATGGCTACCGCTAATAGATGTGGAATTGGAATTGATGTAAGTAAAATTAGGGCTATTGGGTCTTCTATTAAGAATGGCGAAGTTGTACATACTGGTTTAATTCCATTTTTAAAAATCTATGAAAGCAGCGTAAAAGCTTGGCAACAGAATGGATTGAGGGGTGGTAGCGCAACTTGCAATATTCAATGGTGGCATTATGAAATTGAAGATATTGTTGTATTGAAAAATAATGCAGGAACAGATGATAATAGAGTTCGCAAACTCGATTATACAGTAGGCATGAGTAAACTATTTTATGATAGAGTATTAAAGGATGAAGATATTACTTTATTTAATAATGCAGAAGTTCCAGAGCTTTATGATGCATGGGGCACTAAAGATTTTGATAAAGTATATAAAGAATGTGAATCTAAAAAATTAAAATTAAAAAAGAAAATGTCTGCTCGTAAACTATTTTCTCTTATTATCAAAGAGAGAGTCGAAACTGGTAGAATTTATATTTTAAATGTAGACCATGCAAATAATCACGGAGCATGGTTAGATAAAGTTACAATGAGTAATCTTTGCACAGAAGTTATTCATCCAACTATTCCATTAAATGATTATCACGATAAAGAAGGTGAAATTGGAATGTGTATTCTTTCGGCAGTAAACATGCTAGAAATAAAAAATTGGCAGGATCTTGAAAAGACTTGCGATCTTATCGTAAGATTTCTTGATGAAATCATTGAACTTCAAGATTATTTTAATATTGCTGCTGAAAATTTTGCTAAAAAAAGAAGAAGCCTTGGAGTTGGAATTACAAATCTTGCAGCTTTCTTAGCTAAAAATGAATTGAAATATAGCTCAGATAAATCATTATCCGTAGTTGATGAGTGGATGGAACATTTTCAATACTACTTATTAGAGAGTAGCATCGAATTAGCTAAAGAAAAAGGCAAATGTGAAAAATTTGATAGGACTAAATACGCTAAAGGTATACTTCCGATTGATACATATAAAGATAAAGTAGACGAATTAGTTAAAAGAAAATTATCTCTTGATTGGGATAAATTAAGAAAAGATATTAAAGAATTTGGATTAAGACATTCTACATTATCTTCTTGCATGCCTTGTGAGAGCAGTTCCGTAATTCAATGCTCTACAAATGGAGTTGAACCTATTCGTAGTCTTATAACATATAAAACTAGCAAAATGGGTAAACTTCCAGTTATGGTTCCAGGAATTGGAAAATATGACGAGAATTATGAATTAGCTTATGATCTAAAAGATAATACTGGATTACTTAAAATTAATGCAGTAATTCAAAAATATATTGACATGGCTATATCAACTAATGTATACTACAACTATAGTCATTATGAAAACAATATTCTTCCAGACGCAAAGGTTATGAAAGAGCTTATTTATGCTTATAGCCTTGGATTGATTAGTTTATATTATAATAATACAGATGATGGCGATAAAGAGCAGTCTTTAAATCAAAAAGAAGATAAAGATTGTTCAAGTGGTGCGTGTAAACTATAATCCATGAAAACAGTATTAAATTTTAAAAATATAGATACAACTAAACAACCATTATTTCTTGGTGAAGACCTTAACCTTCAAAGATATGATCGTTTTAAGTATCCAATATTTTTTGAATTATTTAAAAAGCAAAATGAAAACTTCTGGTGGCCTCATGAAATAGCATTAGGAAAAGATAGAAGTGACTATAAAAATTTAACTGACACAGAAAGATTTGTATTTGATAGCAATCTAAGATTCCAAACTCTCGGGGATAGTATGCTTTCTCGCAGTATTCATTCATTAAAAGATTATGTAAGTAATCCAGAACTTGAGATATGCATGAATACTTGGGCGCAATTTGAAGGTATTCATAGTTATTCTTATTCTTATCTCTTAAATAATGTTTATCCAGATGCTACTAAATTTTTCGATAGTATTATGGAAGATAAAGAAATTACAAGCCGCGCTGAGTTGATTAGAAATAATTTTGATAAAATTCTTGGAGATGATGAAAAGAAAGATCCCAAACAAAAGATTTTTGATGCTATTCTTTCTATTAATGTAATGGAAGGACTCGTATTCTATGTTTCCTTTGCCTGTTCTTTTTATTTTGGATACAGAGGTAAGATGGAAGGCAATTCTAAAATTATTAAATTTATTCAGCGAGATGAAGCATTACATTTTGCAGTTAGTCAAAATTTACTTAAAATCTTAAGAGAAGAAGATAAAGAGGGTTTTACAAGTATAGTAAAGAAAAGTGAAGACAAGATTTATGCTTTCTATGAACAAGCAGCCAAAAATGAAAGCGAATGGTCTAAATATCTATTCAGCAAAGGTAGTCTACTTGGTTTAAATGCAGAAGTTTTAGATGGTTACTCTAAATGGCTATGCGATTCTAGGCTTAGAAGCCTTGGATATAAAAAGATATTTAATCAAAAAGATAATCCTATATCTGGATGGCTTGATAGTTATTTAGATAGTAGCAAAGTACAGGTGGCTCCTCAAGAAACAGAGATTTCTAGTTACAAAGTTGGAGCAAGGAAAACTGATATATCTGATGATGATTTTGGTGATTTAAAGCTATAATATCTATTCAATTAATGTGTAATTATCTATGTGAATCTAGATATTACAGCATTATTTAATATAATATTGGCAGCCTTATCATTTTTAGGTGGATGGTTATTTACTAGAGTTTTTTCTCTTTTCGATAAACAAGAAAATCTAATGAAAGAAATTAATGATAAAACTTTTAGCGATTTTATAACTTTAAGGAAAGAAATGGAAGCCGAAGGTAGAAAACATCAACAAGAAATATCAGATTTGGCATTAAAAATTTCAACTACTTATGTTACAAAAGAATCTTTTGATGATTATTTTGATAGGATAGAATCTAAACTTGATCGTAATTTTGACATAATACAAGAGCATTTAATAAATAAAAAATAATCTTTACATTATTTTAATATATTAGTATCATATTATTGATGGTTAATTATGTAGATATTATCTTCGGATTAGCATGGGGAGACGAAGGAAAAGGAAAAATAAGTAATGCTATTAGCAAAAATTATGATATTGTTTGCCGTTGGAATGGTGGTCCAAATGCAGGTCATACAGTTTATCTCAATGATAAAAAATATAAAACTCATATTATTCCTTGTGGAGTTTTCCAACATAAACTTAGCATCATTGGCCCAAACTGCGTTATCAATATTGATAAATTTTTCGATGAGATAGATTATCTTAAAAAAGAAGGATTTGATACCTCATTAATTAAGGTAAGTCCAAAAGCCCATATTATTACAGAAAGACATATTCAATATGATCTTAAATTTTTAAAACCAAAACTTGGCACAACAGGTCAAGGTATCGCTCCATGCTATTCTGATAAAGCATTAAGAATTGGAAAGATTGCTAAAGATTATTTAGATAAAAAATATATTTGGGATGGAGAGCTAAATGGAAATATTCTTTGTGAAGGTGCTCAAAGTTTTTGGCTAGATATAAATTATGGAGATTATCCTTATGTCACAAGTAGTGAAACTTTGCCATATTCCTCTTGCTCTTTAGGATTTAGTCCTAAAAAAATTAGAGATATTATAGGAGTAGCAAAAATTTATGATACCAAAAGTGGCGTTGATCCTCTTTTTTCAGAATCGTTATGGAATGATGAGGATCTCAATAGAATCATAGAGCTTGGTAAAGAATTTGGGTCAACTACTGGCAGAAAAAGAATAGTGAACTGGCTAAGATTAAATCATTTAAAACAAGCTATAAAAATTTCTGGTACAAATAAATTGATTATAAATAAATGCGATATTTTGCAAGATATTAATAAATATAAAATTATAACAGATGATAAAAAAGGTCCAAGTCATATTGATTTTATTGATTTTAATTCCATGAAAGAATAAATAGTAAATGAATTGAAAGAGTATTCCGAAATAATATTCTCTGGAAATAAATCTTCAATTTAATAGTGTAAACTATTGCGTGAGTAACCAAAGTGAAGCTTTAGCTATCTGTTCTGAATTTGCAGAAGAATACGGAATTGATTCAAAAGATAACAATAAAATAATAGTTTATATGAAAAGCGAATATATCAATGAATTAAAAAATATGCTTGAAAATAAAAACTATAAATTAAAATCTTTTCAAGTATACGGTGATGAAGCAATAGTGTATTTTATTCCTAAAAAAAGAAAATAAGAGCCAGAAATCGGATTTGAACCGATGACCTACGGTTTACAAAACCGTTGCACTACCGCTGTGCTATTCTGGCTTAATTAAAGTTGGCGAATGCTGTGGAATTTCTATCATACTTTGGTCATTCTTCATTTTTTCTAAATCCGCTGTTCTTCGCCTTAATTCACTAGAAGAATAAATATGACCACGTTTATGATAATGAAGCTCAATTCCATTTTTAATGCAATAATCTTTTCCAGTAAAATCTCTATTTAAATATTCTTCGCTTAAAAATCTTATATCTATTTTTTGAGTCATTATTAATTGAAGTAAATCGAATTCCGTACTATATACTAATATTTCATCCACATATTTACAAGCTTGCAATTGAACATATCTTTCGTATATGCTTTGAATTGGTTTATTTTTAACTCCTGGCCTATCAATTGTTGGATCTACTTGTAGTGCGACTTTTAAATAATCACACAAATCCCTTTCCATTTTAAGCATTGTTACATGACCAGCATGAAGCAGATCAAAACTGCTGCAATTAAAACCTATTTTCATAATATATTATATTGACTTTATTATAAAAATTATATATTATATTAATATGAGGTTAATATTGTCATATATTTTATATTTTATTGGTGATATTATAAGCAGAACACTTATGTTTTGGGGTTATGGATTTAAATTTTATAATAAAATAATGCTTTGGAGCGTTGATTTAGATCAGGAAGGAAAAATTTGGAAACATGTTAAACCAAAAAAAACAAGGAAAAAGAAAAATGTTAAAAAAAATTCTAGAATTCATTGATGGAGTTTTTGAGGAAGAAAAAGAGCAACCAGTATTAGGTACTCTTTATAAAATCAAAGGCGAAGTTTTGCCATTTAGATATATTAGATTTACTAACGAAGTTTACTCAAATAAACCAGTATACCACTTCAAACATCATCAATTAAAACAATATAAATTCAATGATCTTTCTAAAGTAGAAAGAAAAGCCAATAACGAAGAAGTGAGAATATATAATCTAATAAAAGATCATGTAAATGAAGTTGCAGAGAATAATGATTAATTTTTTTGCCTAGTAACTCAATGGTAGAGTGTTTCCCTGTTAAGGAAGTGGTTCTAGGTTCAAATCCTAGCTAGGCAGATGGAACGATGGCTGAGTGGCCTAAAGCAGAAGTTTACTAAACTTCCGAGGTTAATTCCATCCGTGGGTTCGAATCCTACTCGTTCCGAAAATATCATATTTGCTAACAAGAAAATGCCAAATATATATTTGACAAAATAACAATATCCATATATAATATAATAATATGAATAAAATTAAAACACTAGTATTAATTGCACTATTTTGTGCATCTTTAGGAATCGCTGATTCTGGAACTCAAACAGAATCCACACCAGTAGCAGATGGTTTTCTATCTGCTGGAGATCTTGTAATTGTTCGTCCAATTTCTACCGCAGTTACTATTGGTGCTTTTGGAATTTTCGCAGTAGTCGCACCATTTACCGAAATGGCAGGATGCACAGAAGAAACTTATGAAGGTCTTGTAGAGAAGACTGGCAAGTTTTCTTTTGATCGTGATCTTGGCGATTTTACAAAATAATACTTACTAATTAAAATCTACTTATGAAAACCTATATTCAAATAGGCAGTAATAAGGGAAATGATGATTTCCAAAGAATAATAGAATTTCTAGAAGAAAAGTCTAGAATTATTCTTATTGAACCAAACTCTTCTTTAATAGAAGATTTAATAAAAAATTATCAAAATCTTATTAAAAAAAATATTGTAATAATTTGCAATAAAGCAATTTCTATTAAAAATGAAATAACAAAATTATATTTGTACGATTCCTGTGAACATTCTTCTCTTATTAAAAGAAAATCACACATAATACCAAAAAGAGAAATAAATATAGAATCAATAACTTTTGAAGAGTTATGCAAAATTTACAATATAAATGAAATAGAACTTCTTTTAATAGATACAGAAGGATTAGATTATGAAATAATAAATTCCATAGATTTCTCTAAAATATCAATTAAAAAATTAATTTTTGAAAAATGGAATTATCATAATGATGATCTTAATGAAAAATATAAAACTGGAGAAGATTTCCTTGAAAAAGAAATCAAAGAAAAACTACAAAAATTATATCATTGGAATACTATAAATATGGGTGGAATGACTAATTACGAATTGACAAAAATTTCAAATATAAAAGTATAAACTTGACATAGTTTATATATTGAATATCATAGTCTTATGAGCAAAGAATTATTTCTTGAATGTGATTGTTATTCAGAAGGCGTTAAATTCAATTATGACAATGAAGATGGACTCTTATACATCTCTCTTTATCAAAGAGGATTCAAACCAAGAACTAAAACTTGGCGTGAAAAGCTAAGATGGATTTGGCAAATAATTATTAAAGATGTGCCTTATGATGATGAAGTTATTATCTCAAAAAATAAAATTCAACAATTAGCCGTATTTGCTAACGAGATTTCGCCAAATAAGACCGTATTTGCTAACGAGATTAAGCCAAATATAGTCCTATTTGCTAACGAGATTTTACCAAATATATGAACGAAAAAAGTCCAAATAATGGTGCTGGAAAAGGAGATAAGCCAAGAAATTGTTTCTCTAATAGGTTTAAAGAAAACTATGATAGCATAAACTGGTCAGACGAAAAAGATAAGTCGTTGATTAAAAAAGAATTAAAAAACAAAGATCGTTCATCTACATATATTTACAGATGACAGATTTTAAAAGAGTTTTAGAAAATCGTGCAAGTTCTTCATACATAGCAGAATACTCTGCTCCAAAGATTGAACTTGCTGATCTTGATAAACTACAACAACTTAGAAATTTAAATCTAAATAAAAAAATAGAAACTCGTTTAGAAGAAATTAAAGCAGAGTATGATGCGTTAGTTTCTTTACACGAATGGAATAATTTTGTTGATAGTTTTGATTGCAGAATAGAGTGTGTTATTGGTCAAGATTATTATTTGTATGAAACAGAAGAAGGTAGAAAATTTCTTTCTATTATCCATCCAGATGACTTCACAATAAAGTATAAGTATCACGGAGCAACAAGGTTAAATAGTTTTGGATTCTTTGAAAAAGTTTAATTGACAAGTTTGACAATATATATTATATTTGAATGATGCGAAAAGGAGTTTGCTGTATTGTTTTAAGTCTAGCTGAACAAGATAATCCTATCAAGTTCAATACTATGACTTATGCTCGTTTCTCTGCTATGGCTAGGAAAGAAGCTCTTTCTACCCTATCCTCTAGAATATTAAACAATATGATTGTTACATATCAATATATCAAATATTGTGCCGACCATAATCATACTTATAGAATTTCCTCTGACCTATTTCCTCTTATTACTTATGATAAAGCTAATGTATCATTACAAGATTTACCAGACTACGAGAGAATAGTAAATCAATTTAATAATATCAAGAATCTAATTGAATCCAAGAACGCAAGAGTTTCTTGTCATCCTAGTGAATTTAATGTTCTTGCAAGTGATAACGAAAATGCAATCACTAAAACAATCAAAGAATTAAATCATTATGGTTGGTTTATGACGCAAATTGGTTGCCCACTAAACTATAATGCACCTATGAATATGCACATACATAATTCCAAGGGCAATCTAAATGATATAGTTAAAAAATTTATGAGTAACTTTCAAAGACTATCAGATGATGTGAAGTCTAGATTAGTAATAGAAAATGATGATAAAGACACTTGCTGGTCAGTTAAGAAACTTATGAAGCATTTTCATTCTATTTCTAATATTCCTATTACTTTTGATTATCTTCATCATAAATGTCATCCAGATAATCTATCAGAGGAACAAGCATTTCATCTTGCACGAATTACTTGGGGTAATCATACTCCATTATTTCATTATTCAGAAAGTATTGATGGTCATAAAAATCCTAGAAAACACGCTGATTATGCAAAAAACTTGCCAAATACTTATGGATATGATAATATAGATATTGATTTTGAATTAAAAATGAAAGAACAATCTTTTGCAAAACTATGAATAAATGGCATCGTAAAGGCAAAATCCAAGAACAAGTAGAAAAAGAATTTCAACAGAATCATTGGATGAGTTTTTGTAAAATAAATAATCCAGATTTATACAATAAAGAATTACAAAAAGTAGTTCATAATCGTTTTATAGGTATTCGTGGGAACACAAGTTCTTTTGGCAAAACTTATAAAGGTCATAGTATAGCCAGAGCAAACAGAAAAAATTTTTTTTACGGAAATTAACTCAATAATACAAAAAACTTTTTTAACTTATGAAAAATAAAGATAAATTAAAAGCAATTTTTCCTAATCCACAAGATATATTTAAAATGTTTCATATTGATTTTGATACTGGATATATATATTTAAGAAAACCTTGGGATAACAACATAGAAAAAAGAGTAGGCAGATCAACAACAGATAATCTTTATACAAGAGTTAATGTTAATTGCCCACATTTAGATCATATTTTTAAAAGAGGATATACAGATGTTCTTGCTCATAGATTAATATATTATGCCCATACTGGACACTTACCAGAAAAGGTAGATCATAAAAGAAAAGATGTTGAATATCTGGATGCAATTTCTAATTTAACAGCATCAGATTCTATACATAATAGATGGAATACAAAAAAAGTAAATAGAAAAAGATTATCGTCAGAGCAAAGAATCGACAATTCTCCATCGGCTTACAAACAAAGAAACGCACAACAATACAGAGGAGTTTATGTTGCTTATGGTTATTATTGGGCTAGATTTGATGGTAAAATAATTAATGAAAATGGATTTATTCACGAAATACTTGCGGTAAATTGTAGAAACAAACATCTTAAAAAAGAATTTATTAAAATGTATGGTTCTTTAGATAATTTTCCAGAAAATGCTTTAGATATTATAGATGAACAAGAATTATTTTTAGAACAAATGAGTCAAGAAGCTATTGAAAAAACTTCCGAATATCAAGAAGAACAAAAAGTAATAAAAACAGAAATGAAAAAAAAATCAGATATGGCATCTCAAAGAAAATTAAAAAAACAAGAATTTTTAAAAAATAAAATATCAGTTAAAGTAGAGGATGACCCATTTGATTGTATAGGTAAATATGACCCATAAGGTATATGAAATGTTTATAGTGATTTTAGGCGTGATAGCTAATATCGTGCTTATAATTAATGCTATTCATCATTGGTAATTAATTTATGAACAAAAAAAATTATTTGTATATAATTATTCCGTATTTTAATTTTTTTAATTTCAACAAACCTAAAGAAAATTTAATTAGTTTCATAAATAATAATAAATTTAACGACAAAGTAAAATTAATTATAAGTGAAGGAGTTTATGGAGAAAATAGCTTGGATATTAAATCGAACAAAATTTTTAATCATTTAAAATTTAAATTAAAAGATATTCTTTGGGCAAAAGAAAATTTAATTAATTTAGCAATCAAAAACTTGCCTAACGACTGGGAATATGCAGTATGGTGTGATAAAGATATTTTATTCAATAACAACGATTGGGTTGAAAAATCAATACAGAAATTAAAAAATTCAGACATAATCCAACCTTGGGATAGAGTTTTTTTACTAGAAGAATCGCAAAGACACATACCAAATAAAAATAATAAATTATTATGGTCAGAAAGTATATTATTTTTAAAAAAACAAAATATACCCAATCACGCACATTGTGGAATGTCTTGGGGAATTAATAGAAATTTTTATGAGAAAATAAATAAAATATTAGATTGGCAAATAGTTGGACAAGCAGATGTAACATTTGCATTTTGCTGTGGACTAAAAGATAAGCAAAAATTATTGAGTTTCGCAAGAACAAAATCTATGGGTGAGATGTTATTAGATTACTCAAAAAATTTTAATGATATTAAATATGATTATATTGAAAATAATATATATCACCTTTTTCACGGAAATTTAAAATGTAAAAATTATTTTTCAAGACAAGAAATACTATCAAAATATAACTATAATCCATACGAAGATATTTACTATGATAGTAATGGAGTTTTATGCTTAACTAAAAAAGGCAAAAGAATGAGCGATGATATTAAAGAATACTTCTTTAATAGAAATGAAGATGATAAATAAATTTAAAATTGACAAAAAATAAATAAAAGATAATATATAGTATATGGGTATGTTTAATTATATCAAAGTCGAGCAAGACTTACCTCTTAATGATGAGTTGAAAGCTCTTGATATTGACTTTAAGAAAGAAGAATTTCAAACAAAAGAATTAGAAGAAAGCCTTATGTCTACTTATATTATCCGTGATTATAGATTATTTGAATTAAAAATAACTAGCCATTGGGAAGATAATCCAGATTATGTAAAAGATGGCAGTAGATTTGGTGAATTTTTTAATAAGAATAAATTGGTAAAAGATAGTGAAGAAGAAGTTTTTAGAGATGATTATACTGGCACATTTACTTTTGGTGCTTACATCTCTGGCAAAACCAAGGAAAGCTATGATTACTTTCCAGACTGGAAATGCGTTGTAGTCCAAGGTTTATTAACAGAAATATCCTTAATTAAGCCCATAGAAAAAAATTCATCTTGTCAAAGAATAGAGGCACAAGAATCTTTTATGAAAGAAATAGAAGATCACGAAAGAAAAATGAAATGTCCAGTTTATAGTTTTTATTTTAAATATTATGTTAAGACTATGAATCTAGTTGAATGGAAACTTTCTATTGGGATTGTCAAGATTATTAATTTTTTGAATTGGCTACAATGGAAAGGCGTAAGAAAAGTAATAAGGATTTTAACGCCAAGATAATTCAGCATATCATTAAAATTTTATGAATGATGAAGATTATCTATATGTTATCATACCTTATTTTAATTTTATTGATTTTAAAATTTCAGAAGAAAATTTATCACATTTTATAAATAAAAATAATTTCACAAATAAAGTTAGATTAGTAATAAGCGAAGGAGTTTATAATAAGAAATTAAATATAAAATCTAATTTAATCTTTAAGCATCTAACATTTGACATTAAAGACCCAATTTGGTTAAAGGAAAATTTAATCAATTCAGCAATTAAACATTTACCTAACGATTGGAAATATTTATTATGGTGCGATAAAGACATTTTATTTACTAACTCTGATTGGATAGAAAATTCTATTGAAAAATTAAAAAATTGTGATGTTATTCAACCTTGGAACAAGGTATTTTTTTTAGAAAAAGGAGAAACAGATACAACAAAATGCTCACAGCAATCAGTAAATTATAAAGAAAGCATTTGTTCTGTAAAAAAACAAGGTATAAATAAAGATGGTCATACTGGTATGGTTTGGGGAATTAATAGAGATTTCTATAATAAAATAAATAAAATAGCAGACTGGTATATTATAGGTTCTGGAGATGTCGCTTTTGCTTATTGTTGTGGATTACATAATGAGCGTTATTCATTATTTCAAACAAAAGATATGGAAGTTATGTTATCGAATTATATTAAAAATTTCAATAATATTAAAATTGATTATGTAGAGCAATCAATATATCATATCTATCACGGAAAAAGAAACAATAGGCAATACTCTCGAAGAATGGGCTATTTATTAAAAAATAAATACAATCCTTCAAAGGATATTTTTTATGACGAAAATAATATTTTAAATCTAACAAAAGATGGAGAAAGATTCCGAGATTATCTTCAAAAATATTTTTTCTTTAGAGATGAAGATGATGCTTTAGCTTGGAACTTTATTCATAAAGAAGAATTTAATTGGTAATTAAATTTAATAATTATGTTATAATATAAAAATGAACAAAAAACCTCATATTCTTAAAGTAAAAGAGCAAGATGGATACCAATACATTGAGTTGCCAGATTCTTTAATTAAAAAGATGGGATGGAAAATCGGTGATACGATTAATTGGCACGATAATAAAGATGGAACTTTTTCTTTAATCAAAATCGCAAGTCCCTCTAAATCAAAAAAAAACAAAATTTGACGAGTTGGTTAGTCCAGTATATACTGGAAGTATGAAGCTACCTACAATTTATAAAAAGACTAAAACTGGCAAAGTCCAAGAATGGACTATTGAAGTTAAAGGAAATCAATACCGCACAATTTCTGGTCAAACAGATGGTGAGAAGATTACTAATAATTGGAGTGATTGTGATATTAAAAATGCTGGCAGATCAAATGCTACTACTCCAGAAGAACAAGCAATTAAAGAAGCAGAAGCTAAACGCAAGAAGAAGTTAGAATCTGGTTACTTTGAATCCATCAAAGATATTAACAAGGTTCAATACTTTGAGCCAATGCTTGCTCAAAAGTATGAAGATCACGAAATTAATTATCCAGTTTATAGCCAACCTAAACTTGATGGTATTCGTTGCATCGTAACAAAAGATGGAATGTTTAGCAGAAATGGCAAGAAGATTATTTCTGCACCACATATTCGCCAGAATCTAGATTTATTCTTTAAAGATTATCCTAATGCAATTCTTGATGGCGAATTATATTGTGATAAGTTTGCTAATGATTTCAATAAAATTTGTTCTCTTGTAAAAAGAACTAAACCTACCGATGAAGAACTAGAAGAAAGTGCAGATAGTATTCAGTATTGGGTTTATGATGCTCCTAAAATCGGTTTATTAAATGAAAAAGATTTATTCTATGAGAGATATGAAGCATTTTCCAATGCCCTTACTAAAAGAAAATATACAAGTATCGTTGTTGTCACTACCTTAAAAGTAAATAACGAAAAAGAACTTACTGAATCTTACGAAATGTATATGGAAAATGGATACGAAGGTCAAATGGTTAGACTTAACAGACCTTACGAGAATAAGCGTAGCAAGTTTCTTCTTAAAAGAAAAGAGTTTATGGATGCAGAGTTTATTATCAATGGAGTTAAAGAAGGCGAAGGCAACCGCAAAGGAACTGCTGGCTATATGGAATTTACAAATGCACAAGGTAAATATTTTAAGAGTAATATCAAAGGTGATTTTGGTTATCTTAAAGAGCTTTACAAACAAAGAAATGAATTAGTGGGCAAGAAAGCTACTATAAAATTCTTCAATTATACACCAGATGAAGTGCCAAGATTTCCCTATGTGATTGCTATTGACAGAGATAGCTACGAATAAAATATTATTTGACATCATTTTAAATTTAATTTAAATTCAATATATGAAATTAATCGAAAAACCAATCAATGTAGTCGAGTCCGATAGTTTTGAATCCGTAAGTTTCGGAATCAAACAATCTGGACTTCCTTATATCTTTAACATCCTTCGCAATCAGTTGTATTCCAACAAACCTCTCGCAGTTTTGCGTGAGATTACTTGTAATGCACAAGACGCTAACATCGAAGCTAAAAGCAAGCGTCCGATTGAGATTAAACTTCCTACCAAACTTGACCCTACTTTAACTATCAGAGATTTTGGTAATGGTCTTTCTGCTGATGATATTAAGAATCTTTATTGCTACTATGGTGAATCTACCAAACGCAATAGTAATTCTGCTATTGGATATTACGGCATTGGAAAATTTGCACCATTTAGCTATGGTGATAACTTTGTTTTGATTTCTTATCACGATGGCAAGAAAACTACTTACAATGCTTTTATTGATGAAACTAAAATTGGCAAGATCGTTAAGCTCAAGGAAGAAAAATCTTCCGAGCCTACTGGCGTATTAATTTCTGTTCCAATCAAAGAAGAAGATACAGAAACCTTCTTGTCTACTGCAAAAGAATTGTTTAAATATTTCAAGAACAAGCCAATTATCAAAGGTGCAAGAAAAGAAGATTTGTCAGAAATCTATGATCGCACACCAGTATTTAAAGGTAATGGTTGGGCTTATTATAATACCTCTAGCTATGGTAGAGAATCTGTTGCGATTATGGGAGTTGGTTATCCTATCGAAACTAGCGATGTGCAATTCAAAGAAGATTCTGATGAGCAAAGTATTTGCTCTCAAGGATTTGAAGTCGAGTTTGAGCTTGGTGAACTTGACATTACTGCGAGTCGTGAGAATCTAGAATATACTGAAAAGACTAGAAAAGCTATCAGAGATAAATTCCGTAAGATCAAGAAGGAGATGGCAGAGTGCATCTCTCAACAATTTAAAGATTCCACAAACATCTATGATGCGAAAGCTCTTTATAATGAAGTCTTTGGAACTTATGGCAGTTTGGGTTATATTGTTCGTAATGCTTTGAGCAACAAGGTCACTTGGAACAGCAAAACTATTACTGATAATCATATTGATTTCAATGATAAGATTGGCAAGATGATTGAGAACGGCAAATTGACTTCAAAGTTTTATCAAAAGTCTCGCAGAAGCACAAAATTAAATTCAGAGAATGAAGCAAAAAGGATTCTTTGTGAAAAGACACATAAAATCCTAATCAATGATACTGGTTCAGCTATGGGAGTAACTCATCGTCTTGCTACTCTTTGGAATGAATTAGGAGACAAGATTGATGGTGCTTATGTATTTACATTCGTAGATCAAGCAACGAAAGATTCCTTTAACAAGGAACTTGGTATTGTTAATGAGAATTATTTGAATCTCTCTGATTATGAGAAGATTACAATTCAGAAGATTAATTCTGGAACTAGCGTTGTAACCAGTAAGAATCCAAAACATTCCTCTCAAATCTTTAAGTTTAAGCGTAAAGATGCTACGAATTGGGGAACTAATTCTAATAATTGGGAGACTATGGCTATGGATTTAGCAAATGATACTGCTATCTATGTAGAGATCAGCAACTTCCAAGCTCAAGGCAAAGAACACGAATTTAGAAATGGAACTTTAAAAGAAATTCTTGAGAAGTATGAAGAACTTACTGGCGAGAAACTTCCAGAAATTTATGGAATCAAATCTAAAACTTTTGAATCCAAGAAAAAGATTATTAATAAAAATAAAAATCTTACAAGCCTCTGGAAACATCTTGAAGATGGAATCCGCAAGGAGTATTCTAAACTATCACAGCAAATCACAGACAAGAATCATTGGGATAAACATAATAGAGAAGATGATAACTTTAGTGATATTACTCAAAATATGCACAAGAAAGAGTTGCACGAACTTATTGAGAATGAAAATTCAGAGTTTGCACAATATTTGAGTGCGGTTATGTTCTATGCAAAATCGAACTTCAAGAAGGTTGGCGAAGCTCTTGAGTTTTTAAAATTGGCTGAAATTGATATTAAATTCGATCAAGTCAATCCAACTTATGATTTGGATACTCTATTAAAGAATGTCCAAAGCAGATATGAAATGCTCGGTGCATTTATCCCTCATATCAGTATGTGGGAAATCAACGAAAAGCATAAAATGATAAAGATTGTAAATTATATAAATCTTATTGACAAAAACTAAAAAAGGAGAGAAAATACAAAAAATGAAAATACCATATATATTAACAGATCGTAGTCTTACTATCGTTCTTAACGATGAGCCAAAGACTATCACTAGCGAAAATCCAGTTTGGAATGACGCTATCACCGCAATCAGAGAAGGAAGGTTTAGCGATCTTCCAGATATTCTCGACAAGAGCAAAGCTATTGCACGATTCTCTCACGGCAAAATTGAAGTCCGTGATGGTCTTGTAACTTATGCTGGCGAAGAAATTCATAATATTGTTGTAGATAGAATCTTGAACTTTATTAAGAATGGTTTGCCTTATGAGCCTCTTGTTAAGTTTCTTGATAAGCTAATGGCAAATCCTTCTCGCAGAGCAGTAAATGAGCTTTACAAATTCTTGGAGCATAAGAAAATGCCTCTCACACCAGATGGCGATTTCCTTGCATATAAGAGTGTTAGATCAGATTTTACTGATTGGTATAGTGGCAAACATAATTTTGCTATCGGCCAAGTCCGTGAGATGGCAAGGAATCAAGTTTGCGATAATGCAGATGTTGGTTGCTCTGCTGGTTATCACGCTGGGTCAGAAGAATATGCAAAGAGTTTCAATGGTGGTGGTAATCTTGTGATAGTTAAGATTAACCCTGCTGATGTTGTATCTGTTCCAACAGATTGCGAATGTCAGAAACTTCGTGCTTCTAAATTAGAAGTTGTTGCATTATATCGTAAATCTCTTGACAAAGAACTTTATGATATTGCTTATGGAAACTTTATTCATCCATATCGTCCAGAAGCTATCGAGGCTATGCAAGAAATGTATGATGTAGACCCCGATGATGATATTTATGGTGATGAAGATGAGGAAGATGATGTTCCTAGTTGGGGAACTGATGGCACACTTAAAACTAATTATCACAATAAGCGTGACCCTCATACTGGAAGATTTATCAAGGGATAATGAAGTTAGGCTTGCACATTGATTGGTGCATAGGGAGATGGTTTGGTAGGAACAATAATCTTGAGATTAGAGTTACCCTACCGACCATCTCTCTCGGTTTTAAAAAAGAAGATGATGATAAATGGTTTGGATTTAAATTCAATTTAAGAACAGACATATCATTTGAATCATACGAATACGGAAAAATATTTACCTTGATTTTATTTGGATTTGGAGTTAAAGTAAGCAAGTTTAATTTATGAGTGAAGAAGATAATTTTAATTGTAAAGCTGGAAATCAGTTGAGAGATACTTTATATAAAGATATATTAAGGTATGCTCAAGAAAGCGATATGACAGCTTATCAAGTTATTGGCGTTTTAGAATCATTGAAGTTTGATTTATTAAACGCTATGAGAAATGCACATATAGAAGAAGGAGATGAAGATGAAATCTAATCGTGGTCGTAAAAAAGGTTCGTTTTGTTTTTCAATGGTAACATTGAGTGAACTTAATAAAGTATTGAAACAAGATGCGGTAGTTATCGTATCAAAGAAATTCCTCGACAATTTAAATATAAAAGGAATTGAAAAGGAAGTCAATACTAAAACATATAATAGTTTAGAGCAAAGCATTGATTTTCAAGTAGTTTAAACAAACTTCTTGATTACAAAACAAAACCCTTGTATAAAAAGATATATGACAAAAGATAATTTTTCAGAAATTGTTGGACAAGAAAAGACAAAGGGTAAAATTAATTTTCTCCTAGAGGGATTTGAGCAAACAAGAATTATGCCTCATCTTCTTTTCGTTGCTCCAAGAGGATGCGGTAAAACTCTTATCGCTCAAAAAACAGCTAATCTAATGAATAGACAGAAAACTCTGATTGTTAATTGTTCTACGATCAAGAATGTTAAGAGTTTCTTTAATCAGATTATGCTTCCTTATGTTGCAGATAAAGATATTACTATTATTTTTGATGAAGCTAGTGAATTACCAAGAGATGTTACGATGGCACTTCTTACTATTTTAAATCCTAATTCCACTAATCAGAATGAATTTAGTTTTGAAGATGGAACTTATACCTTTAGATTCAATCAAAATTCTTTTATCTTTTGCACAACAGAAGCTCAAAAGATTTTTCACGCACTTCTTGATCGTCTTTATAGAATTGATCTTCAAGATTATTCTTACATTGAATTAGGCAAGATTATCTCTGGAAATTTGTCCACTAAAAAGCAAAAGATTAATGATTCAATTATTAGCGAAATAGCTAGTGTTTGCCGTGGTAATGCTCGACAAGCTCAATCTATGGCAAATCAAATCTCATCTTATTTGGCTAGTAAAAAATCCAATGAATTGACTAAAGAAGGCTGGGAAGAAATTAAAAGCAAACTATCCATTTATCCTCTTGGCCTTTCAGAAATTGAACTTAATGTAATTAAAATTCTCAAAGAACACGGAGAAGTCAGACTAACTAACCTTTCAGCTAAAACTAATCTTACCAGAGATATGTTGCAGAAAAATGTTGAAATATATCTTGTTCGTAATAGTTTAATTGAAATTCGTCCAACTGGTAGAGCATTAACTAAAAAAGGTAGCGATTATCATACAGAACATTTATCTAAATGAAAAATCAAAAAGTTAAAACTACAAAAGGAACTCCTATGGAAGTATTAAGCTATGATAGTAATATTAAAATGTTTTATTGTTTTGTGCCTCATCTAGATATGACACTAACAATTCACCCTTCTGCTCTTGACTTAAATGAGAAAGAGTTAGATAATCTAAAAATGGAGATGTTACAAAATGAACAAAAAAATAATTGATAAGATTGATTTGGTAATTGAAGATATTTTTAATCTTCAAGAACTAATTGACTTTGATACATCTGATTCTAGCGAATACGATTTAGATTCAGTAGTAAGTGTATTAGCTGAAATTCGTGGTAGAGTTTCAAATCAAGAGGAGGAAGTAGAAAGAATTGATCTAAAACAACTATGAACTTACATCCTAAAATTAAAATGATTGCAGAGGAGTTTGGCGAATCCTATGAATGGATTGCTGGCGATGAGAGCTTGTTTATTAAGGTTGGTAATCATTTCATAGATATTGTAAAGGAAAGATTAAAAACTTGCAATCTAGAATTTGTGGAAGCTCAACAAAAAAACGATCATACTTATCTTTGGTTTCGTTCACCAGAAGAAAATGAAGCAGTTTATGATTTTGATGATGAGGATGAACAATGAATATTTATGTTACTGGATATAATTGGCTTGCAAAAGTAGACATTGATTCAAAAAAAATAGATCAAGCCGATTGGTATAACGAGGCTTGCACAAGAGCAGTAGAAAGTGTTCTAGATCAAGAAGAAAAAGAAGGAGTTGATTTAAAAATTCAAGATTATGAAGATTTTGGCCTTGGAGTTATTCTCTTGACTTGGGACGAAAAGAATAGTAAAAATGAAGATCAACATAGAGTTCTTTTAACGAGTAATGTTCTTGCTAATGCTGGTCGTTGGGAAGAATATAAATTTGTAAAAGACTATGAAGAAAAAGCAAAGGAAGAAGGATTATGAAACATAAAATATTTTGGGAAAAGAATAGCAGAGTTAAGGGTGTTGTCCCATCTGCACAAATTATCAATAAAACATCTACGGATAAATTTCCTTGTGATGCAGTAACTATTCGTATGTATAATATTAATGATAAAAACCCAACGGCAACCGCATATTTTTATGGAAAAGAAGCTCAAGGAAGCTCTTGGAATGGAAGCAATTATACTTATGCCGAAACTAAATTAATGGTTACTTTTGATAAAGATAAAGAAGGTTATAGTTTTAATGGTGGAGTTAAATCATTTTCTTTACAAGACATTAAAGAAGTGTTAGATTCAGTAAGAGAAACATTAAACAAATTATGAGTCAAAAACAAACATTTGAAGAATTGATGCGATCTTTTAGATTTCACAAGAATCCTATTTTAAACTGGTTTCTAGGTGAAGTCAGTTATTACTTTCATACTTATCTTAATGTTAAGTGGGGATTAAAGAATAAATTTCAAAGATTAATTCGTGGATATTCTGATAGTGATTGCTGGAATCTTCCTCAAGCTATCGCAAAGTTTATACTTCCAAGAATCAAGCATCTTCGCAAAAACTATAATAGCCTTGCTAATCGTCATCATTTAGTTATGGATGGTAAGATTGTGCCTTATGTTGGAGAGCAAGATAATTTTGAATTTAATGAAAAACTTGGATGTTATAAAGATAAAACAACGGGCTTGGAAATTTCCCTAGATCAAAAAGAATATGAGTATATTTTAGATGAAATTATCTTTGCACTCCAAACTATTGTTGATGAAGATGATATTAATGTAAGTCTAGAAGAAGTTTATGAGGTTTATCCAAAAGGATTTGACCCGATTAAAGATCGTCAAATGTTTCTTGAGAAACAAGAAGATGGAACATATCTAGTTGAATTTGAAAAGAAAGAAAATATTCAACCAGATTATTCAAAATTAAATAAAGCCTATGAGCGTCAAAGAAATGGATTGATGCTCCTTGGCCTTTACTTTAAGGACTTATGGGATTAAATTATGAACAACGACAGAATACTATTAGACATTAAAAGAAGTTTGGTTGATATATCTCAATCATTATATAATTTATCACTTGATATTAATAAAATTACAAGGAAAATTATTGAAGAAGATGAAAAAGAAGAAAAAAAGAATGACAAGCGAAGAATTTGAGAAAGCTATGAAAGCTCAAGGTCGCTTTGTAAGTAAAGTTTATTATCGTATCAGATATAAAGATATGGGGCTTTATATTTTAAATTCATTTCAATTTAAATTGTTGCCTAAATTTTTTTATATGAATGGCAAATACTTTACTGAATGTGGATTTAATTGGTTAGGTTGGATTTTTGAGTTTCAATGGAATAGATAATGAAACCTAGATACGATTTTACTAAAGGAAAATTAATTTCATACGATGGTGAAATTATTGAGTTTGCTGGTTCAGCAGTAGTAGACAAGTATCCAGATCAAGTGCAAGAAATAATGGATTTATTTGATTTTAAAAAAGGCGAATACCTTGTGACTGATGAAAGCTCTGTTGGGGATTTTGAAAAACAGAATATGAATCCTAAAAAACTTGCAAAATTTAAGAAAAAATACGGATTCAGTTTGACAAATAAAACAAATATAAGTAAGATAGCTGAAAGGATGTATAACTTTAGACCATTTTAATTTATGAAATACAATATAACATCGCAAGATAAAGAAGCACTCACAGAATTTGACCAGATTAAAGAAGGAGAAGTTTTTTCTTTCTTTACTCCAGAGTCTACTGATCGGGGAAATCACGCAATCTATATGAAGATCAGAGTTCCTAATACTACTAGCGTAAATATATTAGATTTAGGAGATGGAAAGGCTTATGACTTTTCCGCTAAAAAGCGTAATACAATTAATGACCCCGATGAAAAGCAGGGTAATCGAGTCTATAAATTAAACGCAAAGATTAATATTGTAGTTTTATGAGTAAAATTAAATATACATATTATATAGAACAAGACAAAGATAAAGATGGAAACCTTGTGCAAGGTTGGTCAATTTACAAAACTCCATTAGTAAAAACTATCAAAGTTAAAACATTTAAAAAGCTAAAAGATGCAGACGCTTTTCTAGAAAAAAATGAAAGTAATTAGATACATAAAACAATTAGAAGATGAATTTGGAAATGACCTTGAATTATGGGGAGCTTATGAGGAAACTCGTAAAGACAATTACCCTAATGTTGATTTCATTGATGCCAAACTATTAAAAACCTTCCCAAGTCCTTATCACGCAAGAAATTGGATGGAAAATGACGGCAAAAGAATTAATTGATAATCTTAAAGACTTGCCACCAGAAACTCGTATATGTGTGAGAGGATACGAAGGTGGAATTGATTATGCTGAAATTTTAAGAGAAGTAAAGATTATTCATAACGCAAATAAAGAATGGTATTATGGCAATCACGAAGAATTGCTAGACTTTGATGCTAAACATTTTGACGAAATTGCTTGGATTATACAATAATTTTCTTTGACTTAAATTAAATTTAAATTATATTTGAGTTATGGATACAACTAAACCAGATCATTTTTTTGCCAGCTTTAACGAGCTTCATAGCCACAAGGTAGAAGCCTATAAGCAGTATTGGGAAACACTTAAACCTTTGACTAACGAAGATATTTTTAGGCGTTATCTTTTTGCTTTCTGCTCGGTGCATACTACTTGGGAAGGTAATATCAAAGGCTATCTTGCTATTCGTGATTTTATTTATTGGAGATATAATCGTAAGGAATTGTTAAAGCGTCTTACTCGTTCTGGCGTTGGTTGTCAGAATGAAAGGACAGATTATATTTGGGACTTTGCAAAAGACTTCTGGCAGAATCCTAAAGACTTTGTTTGCTATAACAAGAAACATTATGTTAAGGTTCGTGATAGTCTTGTTGAGCGTATTCGTGGATTGAGCTACGCTAAAGTTAGCTTCGCTCTTGAGATGATTAATCCTAATCATACTAAAGTTGTATGCGGTGATGTTCACCATCTTCGTTTTTATGGTATGGAGAATCTAAAATACACCAAGTCAAAAGTTGGTGCGATGAAATACAAAGCGATGGAGAAACATTGGATTGATAATTGTGATAAATTAGGTGTGCCATCTTATATTGTTCGTTGCCTTATGTGGGACGATATTCAGAAACAAACTGATAGTGATTATTGGGGATATGTTCTCAAGCCTTTTTGATAATGAAAGCATCATCTTATTTTACTGATGGAGAGATTGAATTAGCTATGGGAATCCTTGGAGATTTATTATCCAATAAACATTTTCTAGATGAAATTTCAGTATCTCACGATGCTACTGATAAGTATTATAAATTAGTAGACAAGATAGATGTTTATTTTAATGACTTTGACTTAAAGAATGAGACTCCACAAGAATGAAATTAAAAGATTTAATTGACCGCAAGATTCTTTATCTTAATTTTCCTATTAACAGACATTCAATTCAAGAAGGAAAGGTAACAGAAATTTCCCCAGCCGAAAAATGTATTAAAATTAATAATGATTGGCACTTAATTAGCAACATTCGTATTATAGAATTGTTTAGCGAAAAAGAAAGACCAACATTAGGATTTAATTGACATTAAATTAAAATGAAGCATAATCAAGAAATGGAAAAAGCAATTAGACTTCTAGAGGAACTTGTTAATCAAGCTGACGAAGATTGTCCTCAAGATTGTAGAACAATGCACTTTGTTAATGCTCTTGAAGAAGCTAGTGAATTTATAATGGAGTATAAAAATACAAAATGAAACTAGGGCGAATTTGTGTGGATTTAAATTATATTGTAGATATAGATAATGATGAGATGGTAAGACACGCTACCGAAGCTCTGTATGAAGATTTAATGCAAGGAATTAAATATGGTGATTTAGCAAATTGGATTCGTGTAAGCGAAGATAAAAATGCAACAGAAGATATGATTCCAGAGTTTTTATTGGACAAAGAAAATGATTAATCCAAGAGCAAAAATCTTATCAGACTTAAAAAGAGCATATCTAAAAGAGCATCCAGTATCTCTTGTGGATAGGATTCTTGGGTATTTAAATAATCTAACCGATTTTCAGCTTTGTCAATTATACTCTGAAAAGTATGAAACTAACCCAAAATATATAGCAGAGCAGTTTGAATTTAACTTCTAATGTGTAATTAGAAGTATGGGTAAGAAAAAAGTAGACAAATCACGAATAGAAAAAGGTTTAGAAAAAGAAGAAAAGACCTTTGCTTTAATGTCTAAAAAGATAGTTGATGCTATAAAAGATGAAAAAGAGTTAAGAGCTTTTGCAAAAACTTCACTAGAAATACTTTACAAAGACAATCCAAACTTATTCGCAGATCACGCAAAATTAAAGTTGAAGAAAAAATAAATTCAAGTTAGTATATAGAATATGCAAGAAGAAGTCAAGACCTTTCGCACAATGCGACAATTTGTAAGTTGGTATGAAACAAATGTAGATAATACTTCGCTTCCAGCAAGCATAGCTTTGGATTTGAATGAATTTTATATTAAGTTTAAATATCTTATTAAGCAAGAAGATGAAGCGAATGAGTATCTTAAAAATTTCTTGGGATAATATGCAAAACCAAGACCTAAAGAAAAATATCATAGAATTAATTGAGTGGCACAATAGAAATAATACTCATATCTCTGGAATTACTTGGAAAGAGATAGATACAGCAGATAAGCTAGTAAAAGAAATAACTAAACAATTAAAATAAATTCACTTGCCTTTTAATAGAAAAGCAAGTATAGTGTTTTTATGAGCAAAACCAAAAGAGCAAAAATTACAACTAGGGAAAGAATTTCAAATTTTGTTGAAGCTACATATTCAGATTACTCTAATAAGATTCTTCTTGCAGATGGATTTGATGAGGCTTTTATTGGGATTGGTGAAAATTCAGAAGGAAATCCAGTAGCAGTTTATTCGATTGAGAAATGCTTGGATATTCTTGAGCAACAATTTAAAGATGAAGAAGATCCTATTGCTGATGCTATTGATTTTTTTGAATTTAATGTGAAAGGTTCTTATGTTGGAGAATTTACTCCAATGTTTGTAAATATGTTCCCATAATGAAATTACCTAAACTTGACTTACTTGATCTTGCTACTACTTATATTTTCTTTGGACTAATCTATGGAACGATTGTAACTTTAACTTGGAATTATCTTTTCGAGCCAATTACTTTTATTCATTTATCTATTCTTCAAGGATTTGGGATTCATTTGATCGCTAGGATTCTTTTTGGTAATACTAATACAAATTATATTAGTAATTTTTATAGCCAAAAAACTCCAGACCTAGACAAGATTGATAGTTATTTAAAAGAAATACAAGCAGATTTAGATAAAGAAGCAGACGAGGTTGAAAGACAATACGAAGATTTAGATAAAAAAGACTAATAAGATGAATTTTGATAAGATCGTTGAGATTACTTATGCCTTAATTAATAAGCATAATGCAGATTTAAGATGTAGACACTTTAGCTTTATTCTTGACCGCAATCGTATTATAAGTATTGGAATGAACTCTACCAAGACTCATCCAATGAACTTAAAATACAATTATATTAATAAAAATAAAGAAAAGATTAGTGACATCGTAGGAACTCATAGTGAATTAAATGCTGTTATCAAGTTGGGTATAGAAGATTGTTCTAAATTAACTCTCGTTAATACTAGAATCAATAGAAATAATCTGCTAGATCATTCTGCTCCTTGCAACGGCTGTTCGGATATGATTAAACAATTAAATTTTAAAAATGTTTATCATACAGATAGTCAAGCAAATTTTGTTCAATACAATATAAATAAAAACTAGACAATATTATTTATGTAGCATAAAATGTATTTGACAACTCTCAATATATATAGTAACCTTATTAATAGGTAAAAATGAAAAAATCATTCGGTCTTAAAGTTAATTTCACTTGGGAAGAAGTGCGTCCAGACGCAACGATGAATGATTATATATTAGTTTTTGATTTTGATAATTTTTGTATATTCTGTGAAAATACTAATAAAAAGTATATTGAAGTAAAAAATTTAGATAAATAAACAATAAGTTATAATATAAAATATGAACAAAACTGAACTTGAAAAAGAAATGCAGATGTATGTAGAGAGATTGTCATTTTTTAAAAATGACATTTTAAGGTTAGAGGGAATTATATTCTATTTAGAGAACAAAATTAAAGAATTACAAAATTCTAATTTGACAAATAGCTAAAATATATATATTATTAATCATTATGGCAAACAGACCCAAAACATACTTTGTTAAGATGACAGACAACACTAATGGCACATTTACCATTAGTGAGGCCAAGGTTCTTGATAAGGTCAATCAGCACACTCGTCATTGGAGATCCTTTGATAAGCGTAAATTGACCAGCAAGCTCCGAGTCGCTGATCTTCTTACCAAATAATACTATTATAGGATACATTCATAGGGATTAAAAACCCCTATGGGTGTAATCTATATTACTATGAAGTCTAGTAATCATAAGGAAATATTCAGTCGCTAGAAGAAGTTAATCTAGCTTGACATTTTAATCAATTTAAATTAATCTTAAATTAGTCGAGGACAAGTTATGAAAATACTATGTAGAATATCCATTTTGTTGTTAGCCTCTTGTATATTATTCAAGAGCGAAATAACATCATCTTCAAAGAAACCTATTATCTTTAATAAAGATCAGATGGTTGATAATTTTATTAAAGCTAATACTGCGAAAAAAGAAATCAAGGTTCGCTTAACTGCTTATTGGGCAAAAGGTAGTGGCACAGATTCTTGGAGTGCAAAGAGGCAAAGTTCGACTGGTGCGACCCTTAAACCTAACAAGAGCGTTGCAGTAGACCCTAGAATTATTCCTTATTTCTCAAAACTTTATATTCCTAATCTTGGATTTAGATTTGCTCACGATACTGGCACAGATGTTATCAGAAAAAAAGCTAGTCACGGCCAATATCCAGTAGTTGATATTTTCTTTTTAACAGAAAAAGAAGCTATGAGATTTGTAAATAATAACCCAAAAATAGTTAAAGTTGCCGTATATTAAAATGATTATTGATGATAGTATTAGCTTTTTTGGCGTTTATCATCATAATTGTATTATTAATTTAGGATTGCCAAAACAATTTTCTGATCTTTATTCCTCTGATAAGTATAGAAGCGTTATACTTTGCCAAAAAGATGAAAAGAATGGTTACTTATTGACTCAAAGCATTTTAAGCAAAGAAAATATGACAAAACCTTATATGAGAAGTCACTATTTTGTTGATAAACAACATCTTATACAAGGTTACAAAAATATTGTTGATAAAATTGATTCTAGTGATAAAATCTTTTATCTATTACGAAGCAATAATAATTCTGATTATGTTGATTCAGAAAAACTTGTAGAAGAATGGAAAAAAGAGGTAAAAAATGCCACCAAAGAAATCTAAAATTGAATTTCTAACCGAACATTTAGCAAGTTTAAATCATTGGCGAGATCAATTACTTGCCCTTGAAAAATCCTATTATAGCAAAGATACCGAAAAAGAAAGAACTTGTCGTAATATGTTAAATAAATATCTAGATGATGTTTTAGCCTATAATAAAAATATCAAGGAAAAGCCTAAAAACAAGGTGTAAAGATAAATAGAACAATATTATGGAAATCGCAATTTTATCAGCTTGTTTTATTTTAGGTGGAATTTTTGGGGTTCGTCTATGAACTGGCTAATTGATCTTTATTGGGATGTTCGTTTTAAAATTGAAGATAAAATTTCTGATTGGAAATGGAATCGTGAACTAAATAAAGAAGATGCTCCTTTTGTTAGTGAATATAATGATAATGAAATCTCTGCTAGTTGGGAAGATGAAGAAGTAGAAGTCAAGCCAAAGAAAAAGAAAGCTAAAAAGAAAAGTGCTAAAAAATCTAAAAAAAGCGTTTAAGTGGTTGTTTAATTTAAAGTTGGGTTGTGGTTGTTCTGGTTGTAGTTGTAAAAAATAATTCTTGATTTAAAATTTAAATTCGGTTAGTATATACTAACTATGGCATTAACAAAACAAGACTTAAAAGAAATCAGAATGTTTCAAAATAACTTGAAAAACTCTGGTATGAATCCTTGGGGAAATCTCAAGCGTGGCAAAGATATGAAAATGACTAATATGGGTAGACCCAAGAAAGCAATTTATAACAAGGAAGATGCTGTTGAACAGCCTCAAGAGGAAAAGTTTAAAAATAAAAAATAATATATTGACATTTATCAAAATATATACTAATATTAACATTATGAATACAACCCAAACGCAATATACTTGGCAAGTCAAAGCTACGACTGGTCAGCTTGTTGTTGCTCCCAAGAGTTACCCAACTCTCCGTGGTGCAAAGATCG